>Ga0126314_10000069_pt1 | contig 56543 bp, 41 predicted proteins | sample Plot105B_FD_92535 | JGI IMG/M metagenome (GOLD analysis project Ga0126314, IMG submission 92535) | Serpentine soil microbial communities from UC McLaughlin Reserve, CA, USA - Plot105B | ecosystem: Environmental > Terrestrial > Soil > Grasslands | place: USA: UC McLaughlin Reserve, Lake County... | reverse complement strand
CTCAAACCCACCCCGGACGCACGCGCTCGTCAGCCTGCTCTCCAGCCTGCACGGACGGACTCCCAGTGCGCCCTGCGCGACCGCCTGCCTGCACACCGGTTTTGGGTGCAGTTCAAGAGGTCTTGAACTATATGAACGGTCAGGAGGCGTACATGGACATCGCGCGGGAGCTGGCGGACTTTCTGGGCAGTGTGGAGCAGCGGCTCGGCACGGTCCTGGTCGACGGGGATGCAGGCCCCCAGGTCCGCGGAGACACGCTGATGGAGGCCGCGCGCCACCTGTGCATCGGCACCGGCGGCAAGCGTGCGCGCCCCATGCTGGCGCGCCTCTTCGGCGCCGTGGTGGACGCCCCCGCGCCGCAGCTGGTGGACATCGCGCTGGGCGCCGAGCTCATCCACTCCGCGAGCCTCCTGCACGACGACGTGGTGGACGCCGGCATGTTCCGCCGCGGCCGGCCCACGGTGAACGCGCGCTGGGGCAACATCGTGGCGGTGATGAGCGGCGACCTCATCCTCTCCGTCGCCCTGCGCCGCCTCGCGGCGCTGGACGGGCGCCTCACCCAGAGCGCGCTCGCCGTCATCGAGGAGATGACCCGCGGCGCCATCGCCGAGGTGGAGGCGCGCGGCGACCTGGACCTGCCGCTCGAGCGCCTGCGCTACATCGCCGAGGCGAAGACGGGCTGCCTCTTCGGCTGGTGCGGGCACGCCGCGGCCACGCTGGTGGACCGGCCCGAGGCGGCCCGCGCCTTCGACACCTTCGGCCGCCACCTGGGCGTGGCGTTCCAGATCGCCGACGACATCCGCGACATCCTGGGCACGGACGTGGGCAAGCCGCGGTACGCGGACGTGCACTCGCGCACCCCGTCGATGCCCATCCTGCTGGCGGTGGCGAAGGACGAGAGCCTGCGGCGCAAGCTGAAGGACGCGTGGGCCTTCTCCACGATTACGCCCGACCGCACGAAAGAGATTGGCGCCGCGATTGAAGCCACCGGCGCGGTGGAGGCGTCCATGGCGCGGATGAACGTGGAGATTGAAGCGGCGCTCGACAAGCTGGGCCACTTCGCCCACGAGCCGGCGGGCGCGGAGCTGGTGGGCTGGGCGCGCAAGCTGTCGGCGGGCATCGCGGAGCAAGTCCAGGGGCGGGCCGCATGAAAGGCTACCTGTGGACGGGGGGACACGGGAGTCCGAGCAACCCGGATGCGCCGGTCATCGAGGGCCGGCTCGCGCCGTGGGAAGCCATCGCGGTGGACGCGGTGGGCAATGTCATCGAGTTCTGGGGCTTCAAGCGCAACCAGGGCCGGGTGTGGGCGCTCCTGTACCTGCGGGGCGAGCCGCTGACGGCGGGTGAAATCGAGCGCGAGCTGGATTTGTCCAAGGGCGGCGTCTCCATGTTGCTGCGCGACTTGGAGCGCTGGGGCGTCATCCAGCGGGTGCGCCTGCCGCAGGACACGGTCTGGCGCTACGGCGCGGAGACGGACCTGGTGCGGATGGTGCGGCACGTCATCGAGGAGCGCGAGGCGGGCTTCGTGGCGCGCATCCGCGCGGACCTCGCCGAGGCGCGGCGGCTGGCGGAGGTGGCGGGCCAGGTCCCGAGTGATCGGCTGGAGCGGCTGGAGAAGATGGCCACGCTGGCGGAGCACGTGGAGCGGGCGCTGCGGCTGTTCATCAAGACGTCGCGGCTGGACGTGTCCGGGGTGTTGGCGGTGTTCCGGGACGGCGCCTCGCGGCGGAACGAGCGGTAGGGGACGTCACATGGATTCGCATTACGACATGGTGATGAAGGCGCGGGAGGGTGCGGACCCGAACGCGAAGCGGCTGTACTTCGCGTACTCCACCATCCTGGACCGGGCGGCGTTCGACGAGTGGAAGCAGCAGCACTCGTACGGCTTCTTCGAGTTGCCGGAGGGGCGGCTGGCGGAGGCGGTGGACGTGGACCTGGTCTACGACTTCCCGTCGCGTTGGTGGGGCGGGCGGGTGGCGGGGCTGGCGGATGCGACGGGGGGCCAGGTGTTCGGGCGCCTCTTCGAGATTCGCGGCCAGGACTGGCCCATCGTCCAGCACAAGGAAGGCTTCGTGACGGGCATGTGCGTGGAGCGCGCGGTGAAGGTGCTCGTGGACGGGCAGGAGGCGGAGGCCACGGCCTTCGTCACCAACCCGAGGCGCGCGGCGCAGGACGGCCCGGTGAGCCCTCGCTTCGTGGAGGCCCTGGTACGGGGCGCCCAGGCGGCTGGACTGCCCGCGGACTACGTGGAGCGGCTGAAGCGCGGCGGGGCCTGACGGGCGCTGGACGGGAGGGGAGGCGGGCACCGTGCCATTCCGGGCGGCGGTGCCTAGGTTCCCTCCGCGTCCATGTTCTTCTTCTTTTCGAACCGACTGGGTTGTCTGGGCAGCATCCTCGTTTCCGTGGTGCTGAGCGCGCTGCTGTACTTCCTCTTCATGCGCGCATAGCCGCCCGAGGACGCGGCGCTCACGCCTTGCCGTGCCAGAGGTCCGTCTCGTCCTCGTCCTCCAGCGGGTGGACCGTGACGACCGTTCCATCCTTGTCTGGCGTGCTCCGGGTGGCCTCGGCTTCGGCCGGGGTGTGAGGGGCACGCTCGGAGAAGTTGTCGCCCTGGAGTTGCCGCTGGCGCTGCTCGCTGGTGCCGCCATATCCCTCGGCGATCTTCTTTCGGGCCATCGCGCGTTCCTCTCGCTGGGGTGTAGTCCCATACGGTGGGAGCCACCGGGGGGGGCCGCAATGCCTGCTCCCCTCGTCGAGCCTAGTTTGGCGAGGGTGGCCTGGAGGGGGAGCGAGCGTCGGGCTCCATCGTTCAGATCACCCGGCGATCTCAGGTGTCGTGCCTACATGAACGAAACATCAGCCATTTCCGCCCCTCGACTCGACCCGAATTGTCCAAAAATCATCAGGGGTTGAGCGGGTTTCGGCCTGATAACGCGGGCTTGAGGATGCCTGAACGCTTCATCAGTGAGTCCAAAGCGCTCCCATGAGCCGAGGCCAGTCGATCACCCGGTGATCGGCCTGGCAAGAAATCCCATGCCTACATGCTCTGATGATCAGTGATTTTCCTCGCCTTGAGCGCGGGTCTTCTGCCCTGGACGCCAGCGTGCATGGCGGCCCATGCCTACATGGCTGGATGTTCAGTGATTTTCCTGGGGTGCAGCGAATACCGGCAATGAAAGACATTGCAATCACAGGCGCCTATATGCGTCTGTGATTGCGATTCCTGTCTTGTCTGTCTTCAGCCCGGCGTGAACCACAATACAGACAGCGGGGGCAGGGTGAGCAGCGCGGAGGCAGGCTGTCCATCCCAGCCCGTGGCCTCCGTGTGGAGCTGACCCATGTTCCCTGCGTTGGAGCCGCCGTACTCGCCCGCGTCGGAGTTGAGGATCTCCACGTAGTGGGTGTGCAGCGGGAAGCCCACTCGGTAGTTCTCGCGCACGGTGGGCGAGAGGTTCGCCACGCACACCACATGGCGTCCCGGTTGCCTCGAGCGCCGGATGAAGGCCAGCACGTTCGACGACGCGGAGTCCGGCTGGAGCCACTGGAAGCCCACCGGCTCGCTGTCCGCGTCATGCAGCGCGGGCAGCTCCTTGTAGACGTGGTTCAGCTTCGCGACCAGGCGCTGGATGCCCTGATGTCCCGGGTCCTGCGTCAGGTGCCAGTCCAGGCTCTTGTCGTGGTTCCACTCGGACGGCTGGCCGAACTCGCCGCCCATGAAGAGCAGCTTCTTGCCCGGGTGCGCCCACATCCACGCGAACAGCGAGCGCAGGTTGGCGCGCTTCTGCCACGGGTCTCCCGGCATGCGCCCGTACAAGCTGCCCTTGCCGTGCACCACCTCGTCATGACTCAGCGGCAACATGAAGTGCTCGCTGAACGCGTACAGCAGCCCGAACGTGAGCTGGTTGTGGTGGTACTGCCGGTAGATGGGGTCCTTGGAGAAGTACGACAGCGTGTCGTGCATCCACCCCATGTTCCACTTGAAGTGGAAGCCCAGGCCGCCCTCGCTCACGGGCGAGGAGACCTTGGGCCACGCGGTGGACTCCTCGGCGATGACCACGACGCCCGGGTGCTTGCGACGCACTGTCTCATTCAGCTCGCGCAGGAACTGGATGGCCTCCTCGTTCTCCCGGCCACCCCAGCGATTCGGAATCCACTCGCCCTGCTTGCGGCTGTAGTCGAGGTAGAGCATCGACGCCACCGCGTCCACGCGCAGACCATCGATGTGGTACTCCTCAATCCAGAACAGCGCGTTGGCGATGAGGAAGTTGCGGACCTCGTTGCGGCCGAAGTTGAAGACCAGCGTGCCCCAGTCCGGCTGCGCGCCCTTGCGCGGATCCGCGTGCTCGTACAGCGCCGTGCCGTCGAACTCGCCCAGCGCGTGCGCGTCCCGGGGGAAGTGGCCGGGCACCCAGTCGACGATGACGCCGATGCCCTCCTGGTGCAGGTGGTCCACCAGGAAGCGGAAGTCATCCGGGTGGCCGAAGCGCGCGGTGGGCGCGTAGTAGCCGCTGACCTGGTAGCCCCACGAGCCACCGTAGGGATGCTCCGACACGGGCAGCAGCTCCACGTGCGTGAAGCCCATGTGCTTGACGTACTCGGCCAGCGCGGGCGCCAGCTCGCGGTACGTCATGGGGCGGTCGCCGTCCTCCACCACGCGGCGCCAGCTCCCCAGGTGCACCTCGTACACGCTCCACGGCTGGTGCGTGACGTCGGACTTCCGGGTGCGCTCCTCCAACCAGGAGCCATCACCCCAGCCGTAGCGCCCCAGGTCATGCACCACGGACGCGGTGGCCGGAGGCACCTCGGTGCGGAAGGCGAACGGGTCCGACTTCAGCACGCGAGGCCCACCCTGTCCGGGGCGAATCTCGAACTTGTAGCGCGCGCCTTCACCCACTTCCGGAACGAACAGCTCCCAGATGCCCGACGCGCCCATGCGCCGCATGGAGTGCAGCCGACCATCCCAGCTGTTGAAGTCGCCGACGACGGAGACCCCCGCCGCAGTGGGCGCCCACACCGCGAAGGACACGCCGCGCGTGCCGTTGTGGTGGATGAGGTGAGCGCCCATGCGCTCCCAGAGCCGCTCGTGGCGTCCCTCGCCCGCGTAGTACAGGTCCATCTCCCCGAGCGTGGGGAGGAAGCTGTAGGGGTCTCTCAGCGTGAAGACCCGCTTGCCGGGGTACTCCACCTCCAACAGGTAGCCGAAGGTCTTGTCCCGTCCGTTGACGCGCGCCTCGAAGACGCCGTCCTGGCGGTGCGTCATCGGGACGCGGCCTCCGAACTCCGGGAGGACGTGGATGGCCACGGCGTCAGGACGGAAGGCGCGGACCACCACACCATCGCCGTCCGGGTGGATGCCGAGCACGGAGTGGGGCTCCGGGTGCCGCAGCTCCACCACGCGTCGCAGCTCCGCGTCGACCTGCGCCTTTTCCGCGGGCTTCCTCACTGGGACTCCTCCATCCGCAAGAGGGCCTCGACGGGGATGCGCACCCAGTCAGGCCGGTTCTGCATCTCATACCTCACTTCGTACAGGAGCTTCTCCAACTCGAACGCGCGCAACATCGTGTCGAATGCCGCGGCGTCCGTCGGCAGGAAGGCCGCCCCCTGGGTCGCCTTGCGGTAGCCCTCCAGGAATGCCGTCCGGCTGGGCCCCACACGACCTCGCGGCGTGCCACCCTCCAGCGCCACCGTGGCCTCCGCGTAGTCGAACGAGCGAATCATCCCCGCCACGTCTCGCAGCGGGCTGTATTTCTCCCGCCGCGCCGTGAAGCTGCGCGCCGGCTCGCCCTCGAAGTCGAAGATGAGCCATTGCTCGTTGGCCCGCAGCACCTGGCCCAGGTGCAGGTCGCCGTGGATGCGGATCTTCTGTCCGGACGGCGCCACCTGGGCCAGCCGCTTCGCGTACTCGATGAGCCCCTCGCGGCGCCCCTCCAGGTCCGGATGAAGCCGGCCCGCCTCCGCCAGCGTCACGCCCAACTCGCCGACGATGGACGCGCTCCAGCGCTGCAGGTCCTCCTGCAGCAACGGCTCCGGCGCGAAGGCCGCGTCGTCCATGGGCGCCGAGCCGAAGGCCAGGTGCAGATCTCCCAGCCGCGCGCCCAGCTCCTCCATCTCCTCCAGGAAGCGGTCTCCTATCGGCCGAGCCTGGCGCAGCCTGTCCAACGTGTACTTCCACCCGTCCACCGCGTCGGGGATGAAGCGGTGCGCCAGCGCGAGCGTCGCTCCGGCGGCACCCTCCAGTCGCAGCGCGCCCAGCAGGGCAGGGGTGGCCCGGAACGTCGTCCGCGTGGCCAGGAAGCGCCCCACCTCGTGCTCGGGGTTCACCCCGGCCTCCAGCTTGCGGATGATCTTCACGATGACCTTCTCGCCCAGCACGATGGAGGTGTTGCTCTGCTCCACCATCAGCCGGCGCACCGTGAGCGGCGAGGGCAGGCCCAACAGGCCCTCGGGCCCCGCAATCCATTCCCCCACGATGCGGCCCGAAGCGGAGGGGAGCTGGGCGCCGTCACGGATGAGGTCGAACAGGGCGCGAATGCAGCCGTCGTCCTCCAGCGCGTCCCGGATTCCATCCGACGAGGGCTTCACCGGCAGCAGGTAGCGCTCGGGTTGGCCCAGCTCGTAGGCGACCTCCACCACGGCCAGCGACAGACTGCACGGTGAGGCGTCCAGGTTGGCGTGGTCCACCACGCTGACCTGTTTGATGGGCCAGGCCTTCCCGGCGAACCAACGCTGACTCTTGAGGTACTCCGGCAGCTTCGTCAGGTCCAAGGTCGTCACGCGCGGCTTCCTCCTCCCGGCAGCGGCTTGTCCAGCCGAAACCACAAGAACATGTAGGGCCCCATCGACAGTTGGTAGGGCAGCTCACTGATTCGAGGGAAGGGCGTCTCGCCAATCATCTCGACGGGCACCATGCCCTCCCAGTCCCGCAGGTCCATCACCGCGGGCTGCGCGAAGCGGGACAGGTTGCACACCACCAGCACCGTCTGGCCTTCCCACTCCCGCACGAAGGCCATCACCTTGCGGTTCTCCATGGGGAGGAAGCGCTGCGTTCCCAGGGAGAAGACGGGGTAGCGCTGGCGGATGCGAATCATCCGCTTCACCCAGTGCAGGAGGCTGGACTTCACCCGCTCCTGCGACTCCACGTTGATGGACTGGTAGCCGTAGACGGGGTCCGCGATGACGGGCGCGTAGAGGCGCGCGTAGTCCGCCCGGCTGAAGCCCGCGTTGCGGTCTCCCGTCCACTGCATGGGCGTGCGCACGCCGTTGCGGTCGCCCAGGTAGATGTTGTCCCCCATGCCAATCTCGTCGCCGTAGTACAGGACGGGCGTGCCGGGCAGGGTGAAGAGCAGGCTGTGCATCAGCTCGATGCGCCGGCGCCCGTTGTCCATCAGCGGCGCGAGCCTGCGGCGGATGCCCAGGTTGATGCGCATCCGAGGGTCCGTGGCGTACTCCCGGTACATGTAGTCCCGGTCCTCGTCCGTCACCATCTCCAGCGTCAGCTCGTCGTGGTTGCGCAGGAAGAGGGCCCACTGACACGTGTCGGGGATGTCCGGCGTCTGCTGCATGATTTCGACGATGGGCGTGCGGTCCTCGCGGCGGATGGCCATGAACAGGCGCGGCATCACCGGGAAGTGGAAGCCCATGTTGAACTCGTCGCCGTCGCCGAAATAGACGCGCACGTCGGCGGGCCACTGGTTGGCCTCCGCGAGCAGCATCTTCCCGGGGTACTCCGCGTCGATGGTCTTCCGCAGGCGCTTGAGGAAGGCGTGCGTCTCCGGAAGGTTCTCGCAGTTGGTGCCCTCGCGCTCGAACAGGTACGGCACCGCGTCGCAGCGGAAGCCGTCCACGCCCATGTTCAGCCAGAAGCGCATCGCGTCCAGCATCGCTTCTTGAACCTGAGGGTTGTCGTAGTTCAGGTCCGGCTGGTGGCTGAAGAAGCGGTGCCAGAAGTACTGCTTGGCCACCGGGTCCCACGTCCAGTTGGAGCGCTCGGTGTCCGTGAAGATGATGCGCGCGCCCTTGTACTTGTCGTCCGTGTCGCTCCAGACGTACCAGTCGCGCTTGGGGCTCTTCGGGTCGCTTCGCGCCTCCTGGAACCAGGGGTGCTGGTCGCTGGTGTGGTTGACGACCAGCTCGGTGATGATGCGGATGCCGCGCTTGTGCGCCTCTTCCACCATGCGCTGGAAGTCGGCCAGCGTGCCGTAGTCCGGGTGGACGCCGTAGTAGTCCGCGATGTCGTAGCCGTCATCGCGCAGCGGAGAAGGGTAGTGGGGGAGGATCCACAGGCAGTCGACGCCCAGGTCCTGGAGGTACGGGAGCTTTTCAATCAGGCCCGGGATGTCGCCATGCCCGTCGCCGTTGGAGTCGTGGAACGCTCGGAGGTGCAGCTCGTAGATGAGGGCCTTCTTGTACCAGAGGGGATCCAGGTCCATACGCCTCTCGGGTTGTCACTCGTAGTAGTCGAACGCGTGCTCGGTACGGCGGAAGCGGTAGACGGCCCAGACGGCCGCGGGCTGCTCGGGAGTCAGGCGCACCTGGACGTCGGAGCCCTGCCACAACGAGCGCTCGTCCTTCATCAGCTCGTGCACCTGATAGGTCTCATCCGCGTTCGCGCCAAGCCATTCCAGCGGAAGTCGCAACAGCGCCTCCTGGGGCGAGTACGGATCCAGACTCACGGCCACCAGCACCGTGCTGGTGCCGTCCGGGGTGCGCTTGCCATAGAAGAGGACCCGCTCGTTGTCCGACTCGAAGAAGCGCAAGCTGTCGTAGGTGTGGAACGCGGGCTGGGTGAGGCGCGCGTTGTTGAGGCGCGCAATCCAGTCCCGGATGTTCCCCGGCCGGTCCGGGTCCCACGCGACGAGCTGGTACTTCTCCGAGTCCAGGTACTCCTCCTTGCCAGGCAACGGGCGGCCCTCGCACAGCTCGAAGCCGCAGTACATCCCGTAGACCGAGGAGAGCGTCGCGGCAAGCGCCGCGCGCAGCCGGAACGCACCGGGCCCCGCGTTCTGCAAGAGCTCCGGCAGGATGTCCGGCGTGTTGGGCCAGAGGTTGCCGCGGAAGTAATCGGACACCGGCGGCTGGGTGATCTCCTCCAGGTACTCCTGGAGCTCGCCCTTGAAGTTGCGCCACGTGAAGTACGTGTACGACTGGGTGAAGCCCACCTTCGCCAGCGCCTTCATCACCTTGGGCCGGGTGAAGGCCTCGGAGAGGAAGATCACGTCGGGGTGGCGCTCCTGCACGCGGCGGATGAGCCACTCCCAGAACTGGATGGGCTTGGTGTGGGGATTGTCCACGCGGAAGGTCCGCACGCCCTGCTGCACCCAGTGCAGCACGACGGACTCCAGCTCCGTCCACAGCGACTCGCGCGCGGGGCCCATCCAGTCGAAGTTGACGATGTCCTCGTAGCGCTTGGGCGGGTTCTCCGCCGTCTTGATGGTTCCATCCGGACGGCGCTGGAACCACTCCGGATGCTCCTTCACATAGGGGTGGTCCGGAGAGCACTGGTATGCGAGGTCCAACGCCACCTCGATGCCGTACGACTGCGCGGCCTGCACGAAGTGGCGGAAGTCCGCCAGCGTGCCCAGGCTCGGGTGCACCGCCTTGTGTCCCCCCTCCGCGGCGCCGATGGCCCACGGGCTGCCCACGTCCTCCGGGCCCGCCTTGAGGCTGTTGTTCTTCCCCTTGCGCGCGGTGCGGCCAATGGGGTGGATGGGAGGAAGATAGATGACGTCGAAGCCCAATCCCTGGATGTACGGCAGCCACGCCTCCGAGTCCTGGAAGGTCCCATGCGTGCGGCCATCGCGCTTCGCGGAGCGGGGGAAGAACTCGTACCACGCGCCGAAGCGCGCCTTGGGCCGGTCCGCGAAGACCTCCAGCGCCGGCTCGTATCGCCGCGCCAGCGCGCGGTCCGGATAGGTGGAGGCCACCGTCGCCAGCTCGGGCGCCAGCGCCACGGCCAGCAGGTCCGGCGTCGGAGGCTGACGCATCCGCACCGCGGCCTCGGTGAGCACTCGCGCGTCATCCGCGTCCACCGTGCGCGCCCGGGCCGCCGCGCCTTCCAGCAGCGCCGCGCCCTCCAGGAGTTCGCTGCGCACGTCCCGGCCCGCGTCGACCTTGCGCTTCAGCTCCGACGTCCACGTCCGGAAGAGATCCGGCCAGGCTTCAATCGTGTACTGGTAGCGGCCATTCCGGGCGAGGGGAAACTCCGCCTCCCAGACGTCGTTGCCGAGCGGGCGCATGGGGACTTCGGCCCAGTCGGTCTGCTGCTCCTGGGGTGAGGCCTGGCGCCAGCGGACGACGGCGACGAGGACGTCATGGCCCTCCTTGAAGATGTCGGCGCGGACGGTGAGGTTCTCTCCGGCGACGCGCTTGACGGCGTGGCGTCCGCCGTCGAGCTGGGGCTTGACGCCCTCGATGAACACGCTCCCGATTCGGTCTTTCATATCGGCTCGCGGCCCTTATAGGTCTGAGGTGGGGTGAAGCTGGGCGGCGTGTCGCGGGGTGCGTTGATGAAGGACGACTTGCGCGTCGGCCGCGTTGGCTCGTGAACGTTAGGGACGGCGTCTGGGGACGCCCACCCGTTGGCCTCAAAGGGGCTGACTGCCCGGCTGCCCATACATGAAGCTGGGATCCGCCCCTCGGATTGCGGTATCCGGGAGGTCCATGGCGCTTCCTCCACCCTCTGCTCAGCGGGCGAGCGACCCCGCCGCCGACAGGGCCCTGCTCCAGCAGGTCGCCCTGGGCAGCGGCGTGGCCATGCGTCAGGTCTATGCGCGGTGCGCCCCCAGGGCCTTCGCGGTGATGCTGCGACTGCTGCCCTCGCGAGCGGACGCGGAGGAGGTGCTCCAGGAGGCGTTCCTCGAGGTCTGGAGGCGCGCTCGCGACTTCGACCCGGAGCGCGGCGGGCTGGAGACCTGGGTGTCGACCATCGCCCGCACGCGCGCCATCGACAGGCTGCGCTCCATGGGCACCGCCGCGCGCGTCGCCGAGGGCGCGGCCCACCACCCGCCGCCGGAGAGCGCGATGCCCACCGCTCCGGACGACGCGACGTCGCAGGGACAGGACCGCGTGCGGGTGCGCCGGGCGATGATGACGTTGCCCCCCGAGCAGCGCGAGGTCGTGGAGCTGGCCTACTTCGAGGGCCTGTCCCAGCGGGAGATCGCCGCGCGCACGGGAGATCCGCTCGGAACGGTGAAGACCCGGGCGAGGCTCGCGCTGGAGAAGCTCGCCGCCTTGCTCCGCGACGAGCAGGGCGGCGCGGGCTGAATCGCTCCCGTTAAGGGAGTCTTAAGACTTTCGGGATACCGTCGGCTTTCATTCATCCATTCATGACGGCACCGCGGTGTCCGGGTGGGAGGAGGCGAGCGGGACATGGGGGAGCGAATCCTGCTGGTGGAGGACGACGCTCGGCTCGGCGCGCAGCTCGTCGAGCAGTTGAGGGGCGCGGGCTTCGAGCCGCTGTGGTGGACGGAGGGGCGCATCCTGCTGCCCGGGGAGCTTCCCGACGTGGGGCTGGTGGTGTTGGACCTGATGCTGCCGGGGACGTACGGGCTGGACATGCTCAAGGCGCTCCGGGCCTTCTCGGAGGTGCCGGTGCTCATCCTGAGCGCGCGCAACGACACTCTGGACAAGGTGCGTGCGTTGAAGCTGGGCGCGGATGACTACCTGACGAAGCCCTTCTGGCCGGAGGAGCTCATCGAGCGGGTGCGCGCGCGGCTGCGTCGGCCCGTGCTGCAGAAGGCGGATGCGGCGCTGGAGCTGGGGCCGCTGCGCGTTGATCTCCAGGCGCGAGAGGTGCGCGTGGAGGGGCGGGTGGTGGAGCTGACGCGGGTGGAGTTCGAGGTGCTCGCGGCGCTGGCTCGCAGGCCTCGTGAGGCGGTGACGCGGCAGTGGCTGGTGGAGCACGTGTTGGACCCGGAGCGTGAAGGGACGGAGCGGACACTGGACGTGCATGTGTCGCGGCTGCGGCGGAAGCTGGCGCCTGCGCAGTGCGTGGAGACGGTGTGGGGCGTGGGCTACCGGTTGGTGGCGGGGGATGGTTCGTGAAGCTCCGCTTGCGCCTGGCGCTCACTGCGATGGCGGCGGTGCTGCCCGTCGTGGTGGCGATGGCGTACTTCCAGCAGTCGTTGCGCGACAGCTCGCAGGAGGAGGTGCTGGAGGCCTCCACGCTCGCGCAGATGCAGGTGGAGCGCACGCGCTGCGAGGCCGCGCCCGAGACGTGGCGACCGAGGCCCTCCTCGCGCCCAGCGCCTCCTGGTCGCCCGCCCGGGGCCGATGATGATGGGCGACCTCCGCCGCCTCCGAGGAGGTCGGGGGATGGTGAGGCGTGGCCACCTCGCGGGGCGCCTCCGCCGCATCCCGGTGGAGGCCCTGACCTCTTCAACGGTCCACCACCGTCTCGTCCCGGTGGAGGCCCCGACGCCTTCAGCGGTCCACCTCCGCCTCGTGCGGGCGGCGAGGACTTCGGCGGTCCACCTCCGCTGGGTCCGGACGGGCGCGCGCCGCCTCGGGTGGTCTTCTTCCCCTATGACGCGCGGCTCACTTCCCGCAACCCTCGGGCGCCCGCGCTGACGCAGGACATGCGGGAGGACGCACTCGACGGAGTGACGGAAGCGCGGCGCTCGGAGCAGGACGGGCGCCGGGTCCTCGAACTGCTCGTGCGCATGCCCTGGGACGACGGGCCCTGTGCCTATGTCCTCGCCCGTCGCGTGGAGCCACCCGGACCCTCGTCGTCCTTCCTCCCACCGCTCAAGGACTGGAGCCTGCTCGTCTCCATCGTCGTCGCGGCGGTGGTGCTGGCCCTGGGCCCCGTCGTTCGACGCATCCGGATGCTCACCGAGGACGTGCGTGCCTCCGCGCGCAGTGGCTATGAGCAGCCCGTGTCCGTACGCGGCGACGATGAGGTCGCCGACCTGGCCCGGGCCTTCCAGGAGGCGCGCGCGGAGATTCAATCGCGCATGGCCCAGCAGGAGGCGCGTGAGCAGGGGCTGCGGGACTTCCTCGCCAACACGACGCACGACGTGATGACGCCGCTCACCGTGCTCCAGGGAAACCTGTCCGCGATGCAGCAGCGCGTCTCCCGAGGCGAGCCCGTCAACGCGGCCGAGGTGGCCTCCGCCATGAGCGAGGCGCACTACATGGCCTCGCTGGTCCACAACCTCACCGCGGCGACTCGACTGGAGGCCGGAGCGCCGCACGTCCAGCGCGCGCCCGTGGACCTCAATGACGTGATTGCCCGGGTCCTCGGCAGACACCAGCCCATCGCCCGACAGCAGCGCATCTCCCTGGAGAGCGGCGTGCCCGCGACGCCCGTGCGCGTCCTTGGTGACGTGACGCTCATCGAGCAGGCCGTGAGCAACGTCGTGGGCAATGGCGTGCGCTACGGCCGCGAGGACGGACACGTCGCCGTCGTCCTGGAGAGCACCCGCGCGGGTCGCTTCGCGCTTCGGGTCATCGACGACGGGCCCGGCATCCCCGACGAGGAGCGGGCGCGAATCCTGGAGCGGGGTGTCCGAGGCAACGTCGCTCGGACTCGCGCTCCGGAGGGACAGGGACTGGGCCTGCACATCGCCCACCACGTCGCGCAGGTGCATGGCTGGGCGCTGACATTGAGCCCGTCCGAGTATGGCGGGCTCGAGGTGTGCTTCTCGGGTGAGACGCTGGCCACCGAAAGCCCACCTGAGACAGCTCAGTCCTCTTGAAGCTCGATGCGCCCGCTCTCCAGGTCCTCCAGATAGTGCTCCAGGAACTCCTCCATGGAAGGGGCGTAGGGACGCAGCGGTCCGCCGTGAATCTCCCAGCCAATCACCTGGCCGCGAGTTCCTTCGGGCCCCGGCTCCAGGTCCACGCACTTGAGGTTGCCTCCGCCATCCTCCGCGAACGGGACCCAGCCCGGATGCCACCAGGTCCACTTCACCTTCTTCTGCGACTTGGACAGCTCATGGGGCGTGGCCTTCTTGAAGGTCCCTTTCTCCACCAGGTCCCGGAGCCCTTTCCATCGGCTCAGGATCTGCTCCACGGGCAGCACCTCGTACTCGGCGATGGACACGCCGGGCTTCCCCGGTGGAGTCCCTCCGCCGAACCGTAGGAGGAACGTGCGGAAGTCCAGCGGCAGCTCCGAGTCGAGCGCCTTCTCCAGGGCCGTGACGCGGGCCTCGGTCGCGGGGCGGGTGTTCTTGAGCCCCTTCGCATAGGTCTTGTTGTGCCGGGCGGCCCACGCGCCCATGCGCTTCCAGACGCTCTCGGCGCGATTCTTCGTGGCCTGCTCCAGCGTGGGGCTTCCTCCGGCCAGCAGGCGCTTCATCACCCGGGTGTTCCCACGAAAGCTCGCGGTGTCGATGGGGTAGTAGCCCCCCTGGCTCGCCGCCTTCGGGTCCGCCCCCGCATCCAGGAGCAGCGTGACGAACTTCGGATCCTCCAGGCGGGCCGCGACATGAAGGGGATACCAGCCGCGCGCATTGGGCTTGTTGGGATTCGCCCCCGCGCGCAGCAGCAGCTCCAGGAGCTTCGCCGAGGGCTCGTCGTTGTTCTCCGGGTCCAGCAGGTCCGTGAGCACCGTGGAGCCGGCCTCGTCCTTCCACGCGTGGTTGACGTCGGAGCCCTTGTCGATGAGCAGCTTCACCAGCTCGACGGCTTCGGCGCCCGGATGGGCGGTGGCGAAGCCGAGGGGAATGGCGGACTCCGCATCCAGCCCATTCACGTCCGCGCCCGCGTCGAGCAGCAGGCGGACGATGTCGAGGTCATTCTCGGAGCACGCCGTGTGGAGCACGGGGTAGCCCTGGTCATCGCGCGTGTCGGGACTGGCCCCCTCCGCCAGGTGCCTGGCCACGGCCTTGGCGTTCGACTTCTCGACGGCGGACAGCAACGCCGCGTCCAGCTTCGACAACTTCTTCTTGGGGGACATGGCGCGCTCCGGAGCAGTCGTCCACCTCAACGAGGGCCGGCTGGAAATGTCGTGGAGGAAATGGCTTCAGGAGAAGCGCGCGAGGAACGCGGCGAGCACCGGTCCACCCCGACGTGCTTCCTCCGGCGACCCCGGACCCCCTTCTCGAAGCTCGGCGCGCAGGTCTTCGAGCGCCGGCTTCATGGCGTCGAATTCGGCCAGGGCCTGCTCGGCGTTGTCGAAGAAGCGGTGGTGGAGGAGCCAGCCCGTCACGGAGCAGGTGAGGGCGTGGAAGGAGCGCGAGTCATCCACCTCGTACGTGAGGCGGAGCTGGCCCTCCTGCTCCTCATCCCGCGCGATGGTGCCGCCCTGCGAGCCCATCCACCCCAGGGACGTGCCGCCATCGTAGGCCGTCCAGTTCGAGCCTGGTTCTCTCGACATCGGGTCTCCTCGGGTGCCTGCGCTGAAGCAACAGCGCGCAGTGTTTCATGACCCGAGGGGCCGAGGTGGCGCTTCGCGGGTGAATCGAGGCCCGGTCAGAAGGCCCATCGCTGGCACTCGCAACTCGCGCGTGGGTTGCGCGTCTCGGGGCGCTGGCCCACGTTTTTCATAGGTTCCCCTGGCTGACGCCGTGCCGCCGGAGGGGGCGGGTCTCGCGCTCAATCCGTCACGAGCGCGAGGCACCTGGTCGAGTCGAGACGAGGGGGCCCGCGTCATGCCAGTCGAACCGTCCATTCCATCCGGGCGCCGTGCGCTCGCCGTCCTCTCCGCGATTCTCATCGCGGTGGCGGCGGAGCTGTACCTGACCGCGCTGGTGGGACAGCGCCTGTCTCCTCTGCTCGTCCTCGCGCTCGTGTGTCTGGTCGGTGGCGTGCTCGTGTTCGGCTACCTCCTGCTCACGGAGCGAGGGGCCAGGGAGGTGTCGAGCCGGAAGGCGCCCTGGAAGTGGCGGCGCGAGGACGGCCTGCGGCCCGAGGAGCGCGCTCTCGAACCGCCGCCACCCGAAGGCGTCACCGCGCGGGCCCTCGACACGGACCTGGAACCTGCGTCCTCACCAGAGACGGCTGATGCGACAGAGGCGGGGAGCGGTGGCCCGGTGGATACGCTCGGTCCCCGGAAGCGCTCGCTCATCCTCGTGGGCGGTGGACTGCGCGCCGCGTGGCAGGCGGGAGCGATTCGCGCACTGGAGGATGCGGACCTCGGCTTCCATTTCGCGGATGCGACGTCCGCGGGCTCCCTCAACCTGGCGATGTTGTTGTCCGGCGTGTCACCCGGCGAGGCGTGCGCGCGCTGGAGGACCTTGTCCGTGGAGGACTTCCTGACCCACGCGGCCCCGAGGAAGTCGCTGGACGTGCTTCATGTCGAGCCATTGGGCGACCCGGAGAAGGTTCTCCAGCGCGTCTTCCCCCACCTGGGAATCGACCTGGCGGCCATCCGCGCCAGCTCGCTCGTGGAGGGCACGTTCCACGTTTGTGACTTCGCGCGGAAGACGGACGTGGCAATCCCGCATCGGGAGCTGGACAGGGAGCTGCTGCTGGCGGCCATCTCGCCCCCCATCCTCATGCCTCCGGTGGAGAGGGAGGGCACGCTCTACACGGATGCGCTGTGGACGCAGGACACGCACCTGCTCGAGGCCGTGCGCCGGGGCGCGAACGAGCTGTGGGTGTTGTGGTGCGTGGGCAACACGCCCGTGCGTGACGATGGCCTCTTCGAGCAGTACGCCTATCTGGTGGAGATGAGCGCCAACGGCGCGCTGTTCGCGCAGCTTCGCGTCATCGAGGACATCAACGCGCGAATCGAAGCAGGCGAAGTCGTGCTGGGCCACCGGCGCCCCATCGCCGTGCACCTCATCAAGCCCGAGCGTCCGCTCGCGCTCGACCCGGACCTCTACGCGGGGCGCGCCACCGCCGCGGCTCTCATCGACATGGGGTACTCGGACACGTGGCGCTACCTCGACGTGTGTGGTTCGGGAGGATTGCCGCTCACCCCGGAGATGACCCGGACCACGGAGCCCTCTCCCGACCTGACCTTCGTCGAGTCGCTCACGGGACTGTTCACGCTCGGCGTCACGGACCCCACGGAGGGCGCGCTGCATCCGGAGGCCCAGCCCATGACGGTCCACTGCACCATCAGCGTCAGCGACCTGGACGCCTTCGTCAGTGACGTGAAGTGTTCAGCGCGGCTGGTGGCGCGGCTGAGCTTCGGGCCCTTCGGCGAGGACCTGCCGGTGCGGCGTGGAAGCTTCAACATCTTCCGGCCCCCGGAGACACCCGGCACCCGGGTGATGACGTATGGACTGCGGTTTCCGCATCAGGGCCGCGACTACTTCCTGGAGGGGACGAAGGTCGTCGTCGACCGCCGGGGAGAGGACGCGTGGAAGGGCTCGACGCGGCTGCTGTGCCAGCTCCACGAGGGCATGAATGCGCGGGGGGCGGTGGTGGGCGCCGGTGTGCTGACGCTGGGCGTGGGCCAGCTCCTCTCGCTCATCTCCAGCATGCAGCCCGCTCGACGCGAGGGCGCTGGGACGCTGGCCCTGGACCGCTTCGGCCGGTTCTTCCTGGGGCCGCTGTGGGAACAGTACGCACCACGTGCTCAGTGGGGGACGTCCCGGGAGATGGTGCTGGAAGCGCACTCGCGGGCCCAGGCTTGAGGACGTGGGCATCTTCGACCCAGGTGGGGGAGGGTGCCCGGGAGCGGACAACTGGATGGCGATATGCGCCATCCGAGAACAATGCCTGACGGCACCGTTTGTGTGGCGCGCACCAACGGCCTAACGTCTCCTGCCCATGAAGGCGATCCTCGTCTCCCTCTTCCTGTTGGGCTCCACTCCCGAAGCCACTCCTCCGGCGATTCCGCCGGACGCGCTCGCGGCGCCGCCCGTATCCAATGACGCTCCGACGGCGTGGGCCTGCACCGTCGACACGCTTCGCGAAGGCAAGGAGTGTGTCTTCGAGTCCGACGCCGCGGCCGGCGCGAGCAGCACCGAACAGGACACGGCGAACCGCAAGCTGCTCAAGGACATCTCCCGCGCCCTGTGCACGGAGGCGGTGGGCAATGCCCGCGATGGCCGCACGGACGCCACGCTCATCTCGCTGTGCGAGCGCCGCTACGTCACCGCCGCCGACCAGTGCGGACTCGGGGGCAGCGCGCTCATCGTGGATGCGAAGGGTCGCTTCGCTCCGGGAGCCAGGGCCTGCTACCGGGGCCTGTCCAGCGTCCTCCAGGAGGTGCAGCTCATGGCCACCGTGGCCGCGCCGTGCTGCGAGTGCGCCGCCCGCAAGGGCTGCCCCGGAGCGGCGGACCGGTGCTACGCGGACGTGTCCCAGCAGCAGACCTCTCCCGCGACGCTCGCGTGCCTGAGCGAGCGCTGCGAGGACGCGTGCTCCGTCGCGCTGCCCTCGCAGTCGGGAGCCTCCTCCGCGCCCACCGCCCGAGAGCGGCAGCGCTCCTCGCGTTCCGGTTCCGCCTCGCTCTAGGAGTCAGCTCCATGCGCCACCCTTCTTGGACTCTTCCGACCTGGGCCCTGCTGGGCTCCATCGCCGCCGGTTGCGGCGCGTCCCACTCCCACGTCACGTGGACGGAGGCCCCGCCCCGCGAGGATGCCCCCATCGTGACGAGCGCGCCGGAGGCCCCGCCGCCCCGAGCGTCGGCCGACCCCAAGGCCTTCACCGCGCGCTATCCCAATCCGGCGCTGTGTGAGGCCGCCGCGCGCCGGCTCCAGGCGGAGTCGCGTGACGAGGGCTGGGCGGCGCTCAAGGCCTGCATCGAGCTGACGCCCTTCACCCAGATTCGCGCGCTGCTGGGAGGCGCCTGGGCGGAGGACCTCCGCGTGCGTCCCGACGCGGCCTCGCTCATCGCGCGCGTCGTCGCCCAGCGCGGCGGCAGCGTGTCGGGCGAGCTCCAGTACCTCCAGGAGCGCAAGATTCCCATCTTCTCGCTCGCGTCCGCGGTGGAGCGCCCCGACACGTACAAGGGCCGCTACGTCATGCTGCGCGCGCGCGTGGCGGACCAACGCTCCGAGGGGGAGAAGCCCACCGTCTGGCTGGTGGAGCACACGCTGGCCTCGGTGGAGACGAACGCGCCGGTGGGCTTGGGCGAGACGTACGACACCTCCAGCATCACTTCCGGGGACCTGGGCGGACAGACGCAGCTCACCGGGCCGGGGCGGCTGGGGGGCAGCGTGAGCACCCAGGAGCGCGGCAGCGTCAGTACGACTCGCAAGCACTACGACAACATCTCCGACGAGACGGGCCGCGAGGCCCTGGGCCGGCTGCAGGGCGCGGATCCATTCCTGGAGGCCCGCCGCGACTACGTGTTCCTGGCGCGCTTCGACGGGGTGCGGCTCACGTCGGGCGGCACGGACGATGACGCCGAGGCGCCGCGCATCCCGGTGCTGACCATCGTCAGCTACCACTCGCCGCAGGCGCTCGTCGTCTACTGACGGCCCCGGCGCACCAGGCGCCCATAAAAAACGAGGCGCCGGGTACATGCCCCGACGCCTCGCCTGGGGAGCTGGCCCCGCGCCAACCCCACCTGATTCGAAAACCCTCGGAGATACTGCAGGTCTTCAGCCGGTAGACCCCAGCACGTCGGGGTCGGCCACGGCACCTCGTGGATTTCTTCTCACGACGCGCGCAATGGCCTGTGTGGTCAGGTGGGGGCAGGGGGGCGCGCGTGGGCCTACTGGGGCTGCGCGCCACTCACGAGGAAGGCCTGGGTGCTGTCACGGCCGGAGGCGAGCTGCACCGTGACGGGGTGGCCGGGCGTGGTGGAGAGGCTCAGGCCCGCGGGGGACTCCAGTTCGACCTGGAAGGTGCCGGGGATGAGGAACTTGAAGCGGGCCTCGAAGGTGCCGTCCGCATCGGCGTCCGTCAGCGGCAGCGTCTCGCGACTTCCGGCGTCGTTGATGAGCACCGCGTGGAAGTCCGCGAGCGTCAGCACGCGCTCCTCGACGGTGGGGAGCACCACGCCGGCGCCGAGCTCCACCTCGACGTTGATGCTCGCGGACGCGGTCACCTCGGCGGCCTTGATGACGGGGCTCATCACCCAGCGGTTGGAGCCGCCCGCCTCCTTGCCGAAGCTCTGCGCCACGTCGAAGTCGACCAGGAGGATCTTCTGCTCTCCCTCGATGGTCAGCTTCTCGTCGAACTTCACCTTCAGGCCGGACGAGCCATAGCTGGGCATATGGAGCTGGCCGGTGACGACGGCGCCTGCGGGCAGCCCCGCGTAGTTGTTGGACGTGGCGAAGAAGGACGTGGTGCCATCCTCGTTTTTCGTCTCCAGGTAGCCCCCGGTGATGACGAAGCGAAGCTGGGAGTAGTCGCCGTTGGGAACGACGGCCTCGGAGACCAGCTCGGAGGTGGAGTTGGCCAGGTCCAGCAGGCTGACCGTGACGGGCTCGTCGCGCAGGACGACGCGGCCACCTTCGTCGTCTCCGCCTTGAAGATAGATTTGGGAGATGGTGACCACGGCCGTCTCGATGCCATCTCCCGGCGCATCGGTCAGCAGGATGGAGACCTTTCCATCCGAGTCACCACAGCCCAACAGTGGCAAAAGCAATGCAATGGCAAACCTCGAGACGAGGTTCGCACGGAGAGCATGGGTCGACGACATGGGGCTTGCTCCAGCAGGGGCGCCGTGAATTCAGCGGTCGGTGACGCCCGAAAATGACTCACGCGGGGGGGCATCGGCCACGCGCGAGTTTTCAGTCCGGGTCGCCCGCCAGGGGCACGTCCGTGGAAAATCCGGGGTGTTCCGGGCCCGCCGTGTCTGAAGGCTCACCCACCGTGGAGACAGGGCTCACGGCGGGCGAGAGTCTCCCGGCGACTCAGGGGCCGCCCGAGTCCAGCCCGTGCTTGCGCAGCAGCTTGCGCAGGTAGACGCGATCAATCCCGGCCTCGCGCGCCGCGCGCGACACGTTGCCCTCGCAGCGCTCGACGAGGTTGCGCAGGTAGTCGCGCTCGAAGCCTTCGATGAGCTGCTCCTTGGCCTCCTTGAACGGCAGGTCGAGCGTCAACGACTGGGTCGACTCCGTGTCCTCTTGGCGCGGAGGCACCGGCGCGGGCACGTCCGGGAGGTCCATGTCCGGCAGGGCCTCTTCACCCAGGCTCACCACGCGGTCCACCACATTGCGGAGCTCGCGCACGTTGCCGGGCCACGGGTACTGCGTCAGCAGCGCGCGGGTGACGTCCGACAGCGCGCTGGGAGGCTTGCCCAGTCGCGCCAGCACGGTGTCGATGAGCAGGGGGATGTCCTCGGGGCGCTCGCGCAGGGGCGGCAGGACGACGCGCAGCACCGCGAGCCGGTGGAAGAGGTCTCCGCGAAAGCGGCCCTGCTTCACCGCGCCCTCCAGGTCCTGGTGCGTGGCGGCCACGACTCGCACGTTGAAGGTGCGGTAGTCATTGGCGCCCACGCGCTTCACCTGGCGGCGCTCCAGCACGCGGAGCAGGCGCGGCTGCACCTCCAGCGGAAGCTCTCCCACTTCATCCAGGAAGAGGGTGCCCCCGTGGGCCCGCTCGAAGGCCCCGGCGCGATCCGCGTGGGCCCCGGTGAAGGCTCCCTTCACATGGCCAAACAGTTCGCTTTCAAGCAATTGCGGCGGAATGCCCGCCAGGTCCGCGATGATGAACGGCCCCTTGCTGCGCAGGCCGTGGGTGTGGATGGCCTCCGCGCACAGCTCCTTGCCGGTGCCCGTGTCGCCTTGAATGAGCACGTCCGACTCGCCCTGGGCCAGCCGCTCCAGCAGCGTGAAGACCTCCCGCATGCGCCGGCTGTTGCCCACCAGCCCGCCGAAGCTGCTGCGGGACGAGAGGGGAAGCGCCTTCGATTTCTCACCTTCCGGAACCAGCTTCAGCTCAGTGGTACCCAGGGTCAGGGTGGCCCCTGCACGAACCTCCAGTTCGGAGAAGCGCATGCCCTCGCAGAAGGAGCCATTGCGAGAGCCCGGGTCCACGGCGCGCACGCCATCCTCCCGGACCTCCAAGAGCAGGTGTTGTCGGGACACAGCGCGATCCGGCAGGACGATGTCCGCCGAGGCTTCCGAGCCCACGCGGTAACGCCCGGGGGCCAGCGGGTACACCTTTCCGGCGTCCGGCCCGGACAGCACCGCCAACTTCACCCTGAAGCGGGGGCTCCGGAGTGCCGGCAGGGCATCGGTTCGAACCAGCGCGTCATCCCCGTCCTCGTCTCCCAGACTCGCCACGGCGCGCAACATAGCACACGGGGAGACCCAGGAAGTTCGGGCTCCCGGGAATGTGCGGTAGGTTCCGGATTGATATGGCCTTGCAGCCCGGCGACAAGTTCGGCCGATACGAGCTGGTGTCCTGGCTTGGTCGGGGGGGAATGGCGGAGACCTGGCGCGCCCGGTGGATGGGCGATGCCGGTGTCACCAAGTCCGTCCTCATCAAGAAGGTCCTCCCCGAGTTCGTCGAGGACGATGCCTTCGTGTCGATGTTCATCAACGAGGCGCGCATCTCCGCCACGCTGTCCCACGGCAACATCGCGCAGGTGTTCGATTTCGGGCGCGTGGAAGGTCAGTACTATCTGGCGATGGAGCTGGTGGATGGGCAGCCGCTCCACCACGTCCTGAAGCGCGCGGTGAAGACAGGCCTGCAGCGGATGCCCATTCCCCTGGCGGTCTATATCGCCCTGGAGATGTGCCGGGGGCTGCACTACGCGCACACGCGCACGGATGACAAGGGAAAGCCCCTGGGCATCGTCCACCGGGACATCTCTCCGGACAATGTCCTCATCAGCTACGAGGGTCAGGTCAAGATCGTCGACTTCGGCATCGCCAAGGCGGAGATGGCGCGCAACTTCAGGACCGAGCCGGGCGTGGTGAAGGGCAAGTACCACTTCTTCTCACCGGAGCAGGCGAGGGGACGCGAGGTGGATGCCCGCACGGATGTCTGGGCGACGGGGCTGGTGCTGTATGAATTGCTGTGCGGGCAGCGCCCTGTCACGGGGACGCAAGCGGCGGTGATGATGCGCATGGCGCACGGGGAGTTCCCCTCGCCCCGGGAGGTGCGCACGGACCTTCCCGTCGCGCTGAACGAGATTGTCATGCGGGCGCTCGCGGTGAATCTGGACAGTCGCTACGAGTCGGCGAATGCGTTCGCGGATGCGCTGGCGCAGTTCCTCTATTCGCATGCACCCCGGTTCTCGACGATGAACCTGGCGTACCTGGTCCGGGTACTGTTCCGGGGAGACATGGCGATAGAAGGGCGGGAGCTGTCGGTTCCGTCCTCGTTCATCGATGAGCTGACAGTGTGGCGGGCGAGCGGGGCGCCGCTCGAGATGACGACGAAGAAGGAGTACGTCAGGCCAGTCTCTTCGCGAGCCGCGACGGAGAGGGAGCTGGACGTGCGGCAGATTTCCCAGCGGCCATCACGCAAGCTGTTGTTGGCCGCGGGGACGGCGGAGACTCCTCAATCCACGGCGGAGGTTCCCGCTTTCGAGGAGCCAGAGGTTCCTACTTCAGTCAGGAACGTGCCGTCGGGGTGGGGCTTGAAGGCGGGGGGCGTGGCGGGCCTGTCCATCGCAGTTGGGGCGCTCTGCGTGTACTTCATCGGATTCGGGGCCACCGAGGGACCCCGTCCGCTGCCACCGTCGAGAACCGGGACGGCGACTCCGATTGTCGCCACTCCGCCTGTTCCCGTGGACGAAGGGCCACCGGGCGCGACCAAGGCCGACGTGCGTCATGCCCGAAGCATGCTCGAGCAAGGAAACCGCCTGACCGCTTCCTTTCTGGCGGATAAGTGCCTGGCGGCCGTGCCGAATCATCCAGACTGTCTGTTGATCTCCGGTGCCAGCATGGCCCGGATGGAGAGGTTCGATGTGGCCGTCCAGCAGTATAGAAAACTCATCACGCATCACCCCGACCATCCACTCGTGGGGACGACTCGCACGTTGATGATGGAGTACGAGCGGATGCACGCCGCGCAGCCTGCCTCGAAGCCCACTGCGCCCGCCGAGAGTGCCCCGATTGCTGGGACGGCTCGCACGAAGGTGGCGGAGGTGCAGCGGAACAAGGCGGCTCCGCCTCCTTCGACGACTGGTGTGTCCTCCCAAGCGGCTCTGCCTCCCTCGACAACTGGTGTGTCCTCCGCAAGTACGCAAGCGATGCCAAGCGAAGGAGATTCCTTGGTCGCCAAGGCACGGGAACTCATCAAAAGGCAGAAGTACGTAGAGGGTCTGGCGGTGGCTGAGCATTGCTCCAGGAACTGGCCCTCGTCTGCGGAATGCGAGCTGCTACTAGGAATAGCCAAGGCCCGGTTGAACCGCGTTGATGAGGCGGCCAGGCACTATCGGCGCTTCCTTGACCTGGCTCCGAGTAGCCATCCATCGAGGAAAGGAGTCGAGGACCTCCTGCATCAGTACGAAACGAGCTTGAAGCCCCGATGACTTGATCCGCCATCCGGGCCAAGGCTGTAGGACACCACGAGGTCCGGCACGCGGCTGTCCGACGAGGTTTCCTCGCGCTTGCTGCCTTTTGATCCGATGGGTCATGACCGCCCCTGCCACGGCGCGCAACCATGTCCATGGAGACCACGGAAGTTAGGGCTCCTGGGAATGTAGGGTAGCTTCCGGCCCGATATGGCCTTGCAGCCCGGTGACAAGTTCGGCCGATACGAGCTGGTGTCCTGGCTTGGTCGGGGAGGAATGGCGGAGACCTGGCGTGCCCGGTGGATGGGCGATGCAGGTGTCACCAAGTCCGTCCTCATCAAGAAGGTGCTTCCCGAGTTCGCCGAGGATGAAGCCTTCATCTCGATGTTCATCAACGAGGCGCGCATCTCAGCGACCCTCTCGCACGGCAACATCGCCCAGGTGTTCGACTTCGGGCGGGTGGAAGGTCAGTACTACCTGGCGATGGAACTCGTGGATGGGCAGCCGCTCCACCACGTCCTGAAGCGCGCGGTGAAGACGGGCCTGCAGCGCATGCCCGTTCCCCTGGCCGTCTACATCGCCCTGGAGATGTGCCGGGGCCTGCACTACGCGCACACGCGCACGGACGACAAGGGCACGCCCCTGGACATCGTCCACCGGGACATCTCTCCGGACAACGTCCTCATCAGCTACGAGGGACAGGTCAAGATCGTCGACTTCGGCATCGCGAAGGCGCAGATGGCGCGCAACTTCAAGACCGAGCCCGGCGTCGTGAAGGGCAAGTACCTCTTCTTCTCGCCCGAGCAGGCGCGAGGGCACGAGGTGGATGCCCGCACGGATATCTGGGCGACGGGGCTGGTCCTGTACGAGCTGCTGTGCGGCCAGCTCCCCGTCACCGGCACTCAAGCGGCGGTGATGATGCGCATGGCGCACGGGGAGTTCCCGTCACCCCGGCAGGTGCGCGCGGATCTTCCCTACGCGCTGGATGAGATCGTCATGCAGGCGCTCGCGGTGGACCTCGACGAGCGCTACGAGTCGGCGAACGCGTTCGCGGATGCGCTGGCGCAGTTCCTCTATTCGCATGCGCCCCGGTTCTCGACGATGAACCTGGCGTACCTGGTCCGGGTGCTGTTCCGAGGGGAGATGGCGACGGAGGGAAGGGAGCTGTCGGTCCCGCCCTCGTTCATCGACGAGCTGACGGTGTGGCGGGCGAACGGGGCGCCGCCGGAAGCGCCGTCGAAGCAGGAGCGAGCGAAGGCGGCGTCTTCGCGGGCCGAGACGGAGATGGAGCTGGACCTGAAGTCGGGTGCACAGCGGCCAACACGCAAGCTGTTGCTGGCGGCGGAGGCGGTGGACGAGGCCCATCCCACGGTGGAGGCTCCGGAGGCCCAAGCGCCCGCGACGAGCACGTCAACCCACGGCGGGATGATGGGCTGGGGCGCGATGGCTGGGTTCGCGGCGGTGCTGGTGATGGTCGTCGGGGCCTTCTATGCATTCGTCATCGCGCCTCAGAGCGCAGGGAGGCCACGCCCGCTGCCTCCGATGACACACGGACCGCCGACTCCGGATGTTCCAATTTCGCCGAATCTTCAGGGGCCCCCCCCGGAAGAAAATCCCCCGGGCGCGACCAAGGCCGAGGTGCGTCAGGCCCGGGCATTGCTCGAGCGAGGCAACTACCGGGCGGCCTCCGCGATGGCTGAGAAGTGCCTCGCCTTCGTGGAGAACCATCCCGATTGTCTGTTGATCGCCGGCGCCAGCATGGCCCGCCTGGAGAAGTTCGATGTGGCTGTCCAGCGGTATCAGGCCCTCGTCAGGCACCATCCCGGACATCCGCTCGCGGAGACGACTCGAACGTTGATGGGAGAGTACGAGCGGATGCACGCCGAGAAGTCCGCCCCGAAGCCCCTCCCACCCGATGTGAGTCCTCCGCTTGCTGATCCGACTCGCACGAAGGTGGAGGAGGAGCAGCGGAAAACAACCGCGCCGCCTCCCTCTACGCCGGGCGCCTCCACCGAAATCGTGCGGACCACGGCGGCGGAATCGGTGACGCAAGCCAGGGAGCTCATCAAGAAGCAGCGGTACACAGAGGCGCTGGCGGTGGCTGAGAACTGTGCGCGGATCTGGCCCTCGTATGCGGAGTGCCGACTGATGCTGGGCATCAGCAAGGCCCGCTTGGGCCGCCTCGACGAGGGCGCCATGGACTATCAGACGTTCCTCGACCTGGCTCCGCACGACCATCCGTCCAGGGAGGGCGTCACCAAGATCCTCCGGCAGTTCGATGACCGCAAGCTCATGGGGCGCTGAGGGACTGGCCCCCTCCGGCCGGCCGGCAGGCTGCTGTCCGACGCAGCGCCCGAGCCTCCGCGGGCCTCTTGGACCAGTGCGTCATGCCCGGCCCCCGCCACGGTGCACAACCGTGCACAGGGAGACCCATGAAGTTCGGGCTCCCACGGATCTAGGGTAGGTTCCACCTCGATATGGCCTTGCAGCCCGGCGACAAGTTCGGCCGATACGAGCTGGTGTCATGGCTCGGTCGGGGGGGTATGGCGGAAACGTGGCGCGCCCGATGGGTGGGCGACGCCGGCATCACCAAGTCCGTCCTCATCAAGAAGGTCCTCCCCGCGTACGTGGCGGATGAAGCCTTCATCTCGATGTTCATCAATGAGGCGCGCATCTCCGCCACGTTGTCCCACGGCAACATCGCCCAGGTCCTCGACTTCGGGCGGGTGGGCGGTGAGTACTTCCTGGCCATGGAGCTGGTGGATGGGCGTCCGCTCCACCACATCCTGAAGCGCGCGGCGAAGACGGGCCTCAAGCAGCTTCCCGTCCCCCTCGCGGTCTACATCGCGCTGGAGATGTGCCGGGGCCTGCACTACGCGCACACGCGCACGGACGACAAGGGCACGCCCCTGGACATCGTCCACCGGGACATCTCCCCCGACAACGTCCTCATCAGCTACGAGGGCCAGGTCAAGATCGTCGACTTCGGTATCGCGAAGGCGCAGATGGCGCGCAACTTCAAGACCGAGCCCGGTGTGGTGAAGGGCAAGTACCTGTTCTTCTCGCCCGAGCAGGCGAGGGGCCGCGAGGTGGATGCCCGCACGGATGTCTGGGCCACGGGACTGGTGCTGTACGAGCTGCTGTGCGGCCAGCTCCCCGTCACCGGCACGCAAGCGGTGGTGATGATGCGCATGGCGCACGGCGAGTTTCCTTCACCTCGCGAGGTGCGCCCGGACCTGCCCGTCGAGCTGGATGAAATCGTCATGCAGGCGCTGTCGGTCAAACTCGACGAGCGCTTCGAGTCGGCGAATGCGTTCGCGGATGCGCTGGCGACCTTCCTCTACGCCCATGCGCCCCGGTTCTCGTCGATCAACCTGGCGTACCTGGTCCGGGCCCTGTTCCGGGAGGACATGGCGGAGGAGGGGCGGGAGCTGGCCGTGCCCCCTTCGTTCATCAACGAGCTGACGGTGTGGCGTGCCAACGGGGTGCCGCCCGATGCGCTGACGCAGAGGGACCGGGGAAGGGTGGTCTCCTCGCGCTCCAACAAGGCGTTGGATCCGGAACAGAAGCCGGGGCCCCGGCGGTCGACTCGCAATCAGGTCCCCGTCGCGCCAGCGGAGCCCCCCAAGGCCGCGCAAGCGGAGGCGCCGAAAGCCAGTGGAGGGCTCCTGGGCTGGGGGGCGATGCTGGGGTTCGTGGCGGTGCTGGGGCTCGCGGCCTTTGGGGCCTACACGTACCTCATCGCACCCAACATCCCTGCTGGAGGACCGCAGCCGCTCCCCGTGTCGAGGCCCGGGCCGGGGATACCGCTTCGTCCCGTCACCCCGGACGAGAATCCCCCGGGCGCCACCAAGGCGGACGTGCAGAAGGCGCGCGCGGAGATAGAGCAGGGCGACTATGAGAAGGCCTCCGCCCTGGCGGAGAAGTGCCTGGCCGTCGTGCCGGACCATCCGGACTGTCTCATGATCTCCGGGGCCAGCCTGGCCCATCTCGAGAAGTTCGACGTCGCCGCGCGGCGCTATCAACGCCTCGTCGAGAAGCACCCCGGCCACCCCTTCACCAAGACAGCTCGGACGCTGAGGCTGGAGTACGAGCGGAAGCACGAGAAGCAGTCCGAACAGGCCCAGGCCGACGCACCCGCGGCGCCACCGGTCGAGAGCCCGTCGACGGCCGCTCTTCCCGCCAATAATACCGAAACAGGGAAGTCCTCCGACGTGAACGCCGAATCGAGGAGGCCCAAGATCTCCGACCTTCTCGGCAAGAAGGGCGGCATGACAGCGGAAGCGGGCACGCTGTCGATGTCCGGCGTGTGGATCATCCGGGCAAAGGACTTCATCACGAAGAAGAAATACCGCGAGGCAGTCGAGGTGGCCGAGGAGTGCGTCGCGACGTTCGCCACGACGCCGGACTGTCACCTGATGTTGGGTATCGCCAAGGCGCGGTTGAACAAGAACGTCGATGCGGCCAAGAGCTATCGCCGGTTCCTCGAGCTGGCTCCTCCCGACCATCCGAACCGCGAGGAGATCGAGAACCTCGTCAAGGTCTACGCGGGGACCAAGAAGAGCCGGTGACCTGAACTCCCCTGTCCTCCGGTAGGACCTTTGACAGCCCAGCCATGGCCCAGGACCGCAACGCACGCTTCGGGCGGTACGAGCTCCTGGCCCTGCTGGGGCGTGGAGGCATGGCCGAGACGTGGCGCGCGCGCCTGGTGGGCGCGGCGGGCGTCACCAAGCCCGTCCTCATCAAGAAGGTCCTCCCTGAGTTCGCGAACAACGAGGACTTCATCTCGATGTTCGTGCGCGAGGCCCGCATCTCCTCCACGCTGTCCCACGGCAACATCGCCCAGGTCTTCGAGTTCGGCCGCGTGGACGGCCAGTACTTCCTCGCGATGGAGCTGGTGGATGGCCAGCCCCTCTACCGCGTCCAGAAGCGCGCGGCGAAGCTGGGGCTGGCGCAGTTGCCCGTCCCCCTGGCCACGTACATCGCCCTGGAGCTGTGCCGGGGGCTGCACTACGCGCACACGCGCACGGACGACAAGGGCACGCCCCTGAACATCGTCCACCGTGACATCGCCCCCGACAACGTCCTCATCAGCTACGAAGGTCAGGTCAAGATCGTCGACTTCGGCATCGCGAAGGCGCGCATGTCGCAGACCTTCAAGACCGAGCCGGGCATCGTGAGAGGGAAGTACCTGTACTTCTCTCCAGAGCAGGCCAAGGGCCACGAGGTGGACGCCCGCTCCGACGTCTGGTCCACGGGCCTGTTGCTGTACGAGCTGCTCTGCGGCCAGCCACCCATCACCGGCACCCAGGCCGCGGTGATGCTGCGCATGGCCTATGGCGAGTTCCCCTCGCCGCGAGAGGTGCGAGCGGACCTTCCCGTCGCGCTGGATGAGCTGGTCATGAAGGCGCTGTCGGTGGACCTGGGGAGCCGCTACGAATCCGCGAATGCCTTCGCGGATGCCCTGGCCGGCTTCCTGTACTCGCTTTCTCCGCCGTTCTCGACCCTGGACCTGGCGCACCTCGTCCGCGTGCTGTTCCAGGAGGACCTCTCCGAAGCGGGCCGCTCGCTGTCGGTGCCGCGCTCCTTCCATGAAGACCTGGCGGTCTGGCGCGCCCATGCCGCGAAGTTCCGCCCACCTCCGAAGGCGCCTCCCGTTCAAACCGAGGAGCTTCCTTCCGCGCGGAATGCCGCGCCTGCCTCGCCCCAGGACCCGGCCCGCAGGCGCAGGCAATCCGAGGGGTTGATTCCCTTGTCGGAGCGGCCCACCCAGCTCCACCTCGAGGGCGCCACGGAGCTGCACCTCGACAGCATTCCCCAGCCCCGGCGCTGGAAGCGCATCGCGGCCTTCGCCGGTGGGGGCGTCGTCCTCGCGGGCCTCTGCTGGGGCGCCATCTCCGCGAGGGGCCCGTCCACGTCGACCCCGGACTCGCCCGGCTCCGACGCGCGGGGCCGCCCGGAGTCCGGTGCGCTGCGTCCCCCCATCGTCGTCGAGTACCCGGTGAAGGAGTTCCTGCTCGAAGCCGACCGCGACGTCATCATCGTCCCTCGGAGCTATAGATCCTTCGGGCCGCTCAATCCCGAGCACGCCTACACGCTCGCCGACACGAAGGCGCCCACACAGGGGGAGCGCTCCGTCCTCGCGCCTTCCTCGAGCGAGGCTCCGACGGTGTTCTTTCTCGGGTCAGGAGATGCGTCGCTCCTGCCCGAACACGCCCGACTGGGAGCGCTCTCCGGCGAGCCCACCGTCATCCAGGGCGCCCGGGAGCTGGCGCTCTTCCGACTCGGTCCCGCGAGCACGGAGTTGATGTCCGAGCGCCCCATCCGCCTGTCCGGCGGCAACGGCGCGGCGCCCAGGTCCCTGGTGTTCCACCCGGAGGCGGAGGGGCTGTTGTTGAAGCGCGCGCTCGTCCTCAAGGGGCTCGACCCGATGGTGACCTATGCGCTGAACCTGGAGGCGACGCCCCGGGCCGCGCTCCTTCATGGGCGCGAGGCAGGGCCTGTCACGGCGGTGGCCTGCGCGCAATGGATGCCGCCCCCCGAGGAGCATCCCTCACTGCGCACGAGTCCCAGGGACCCCGACGCCTTGGGCCTCCAGTTCCTGCTCCGACAAGGCCAGGAGCGCCGCGTGCGGGGCGTCCTGGGGCTGACGTGTGGCTTCGTCGATGACAGCGTCGACGGAAACTCGGGCGCGCTCCTCGTGCGCATCGACGCGGAGGCTCCGCCCAGGCGGCCTCCCGGCAGGAAGCCTCGCGATGCGGACGCAACGCCCTGAGGCCCGGGAACACTCACAACCGGACATTGTGAAAGTCTTCCTTCTGGAAATCGAAGGCGCATCGGCCTCGAAATGACGCCCTCTTCACGACTCGCGCAGCGCGCCCGCCACGGGCTGCCCTCATGACCCCCACTTCCCCCGAGAACCTTGGTCGCTACGAGCTGCTCAGCCAACTGGGCCGAGGTGGCATGGCGGAGACGTGGCGCGCGCGGCTGATCGGCGCCGCTGGCGTCACCCGGCCGGTCGTCATCAAGAAGGTGCTCCCCGAGCACGCGCGAGATGAGGCCTTCATCTCGATGTTCATCAGCGAGGCGCGCATCTCCGCCACGCTGTCCCATGGCAACATCGCCCAGGTCTTCGACTTCGGGCGGATGGATGGCCAGTACTTCCTCGCCATGGAGCTGGTGGATGGACAGCCGCTCCACCGCCTGATGAAGCGCGCGGCGAAGACCGGGCTCAAGCGGATGCCCATTCCGCTGGCCACCTTCATCGCGCTGGAGATGTGCCGGGGGCTGCACTACGCGCACTCCAGGACGGACGAGAAGGGCAAGCCCCTTCACATCGTCCACCGGGACATCTCCCCGGACAACGTGCTCGTCAGCTACGAGGGCCAGGTCAAGATCGTCGACTTCGGCATCGCCAAGGCACGCATGCTGCGCGACTTCAGGACGGCGCCGGGCATCGTGAGAGGGAAGTACCTGTACTTCTCTCCAGAGCAGGCGCGAGGCCATGAGGTGGACGCGCGCACGGATGTCTGGGCCACCGGGCTGGTGCTGTACGAGATGCTGTGCGGCCAGCTCCCCGTCACCGGCACGCAGGCGGAGGTGATGTATCGGATGGCGCACGGAGAGTTCCCCTCGCCCCAGGCCTTGCGCAAGGACGTGCCCTCCGCGCTGAACGAAGTGGTGATGCGGGCGCTGACCGTAGACGCCTCGCTGCGCTACCCGTCGGCGAATGCCCTGGGCGACGCGCTGGCCGAGTTCCTCTATCCGTTCGCGCCCCGGTTCTCTCCCATGAACCTGGCGTATCTCGTCCGCGAGCTGTTCAAGCCGGACCTGCTCCAGGATGGCCGCGAGCTCGCCGTGCCCGCCACGTTCCCCGAGGAGCTGAACTCCTGGCGGCGCGCGGACCAGGCTCCACCCCCGCTTCCCTTCAAGCGGCCACGGACTCCCGGACCGTCTCCCCAGGCGCTACCCCCACCTTCCTCCAAACGGCCACGGACTCCAGGGCCCACTCCCCAGGAGTCCCGCCCGAAGCGCGATTCACAGCCGCCCGCGGCCCAAGAGTCCCTCCCGAAGCGCGAATCACAGCCGCCCGCCGCCCAGGGCACCTGGAGGCTCGCCCACTGGGGGGGACTGGGGCTGGTCGCGTGCGGAGGACTGCTCGCGCTCGTGGGGATGAGCCACTGGTGGGACTCCAGGAAGATGAGCGAGGCGCTTCCCGGTCAGCAGGGCGCCGACTCGCGGCAACCCGTGCGGTATGCGGAGTCCGACGTCGGGGACCTCCTCGCGAACGACCTCGAGAAGGTTCGCTCCCGGCAGCAGAGGACGCCACCGAAGGTCGCCAGCCCGGAGGTGGCCGTCGCGCGCGAGGCGCCTCCGCCGGAGTATCCCGAGGCGACCGCCTTCCGCCTCGACTCCCGACAACACATCCTGCGTCGGCCCATGGACCAGGTGGCCTTCCCGTTGCTGGATTCGCAGGTCACCTACAATCTCTGGGGCCTGGTGGAGAGGACGGGGCCGTCCCAGTCCGGCGTCCTGGAGCCCTCGCAGAACAGGAGGCCCCCCGTCTTCTTCCTGCTCTCCGGTGGGGCGCTCCTTCGCGAGCCGCGTCTGGGCGTCGTCTCCCAGCGGCAGCTCCCCATCCGGGGCGCGCGGTCCGTTTCGCTGTTCACCCTGGGAGAGCCGACCGGAGACGACGTCCCTTTCCTGCTGATGTACCTGCTGGACACCCAGTCGAAGCGGGTCAATACCCACTTCTTCAATCCCTCGCGCATGCGCATCTCCGCCAGCAAGGGATTGCTCATCCGTGGACTGGACCTCAAGCAGACCTATGGCGTGTCACTCCATGCCCTGGGGGAGGGTGTCTTTCTTCAGGGCCGGGGGCAGGGACCGGAGAACCAGGTGGCCTGCCTGGAGTGGATTCCGGGCCCCACCGAAGCCAAGGGCCTGGTGCCGCGCAGCGCGTCCGCCGGGGAGCCCTTGCAGTTCCTCCTGGCGCAGGGGCACGAGGTGAAGGTCAGGGGCATCCAGGGCCTGCGCTGCGGCTTCGTCGACGACGCCGCCTTCGACAACGAGGGCGAGGCCGAGGTGCGAATCACCGCCCCGGAGGTCAAACGCCCGACAGCCCCGGTGGCGCAGGAGAATTCCCGCCTGAAGGATGCCACGTGGCTGGCCGGCCTCGGGAAGTACAATGCGGCGCTCGGCCTGTCCGAGGAATGTCTCGCCAAGGAGCCGAAGCAGCCGGACTGCCTGCTGCTCTCCGGGTCCATGCTGTCGAAGGTCGGGCGGTTGGAGACCGCCCTTGAACGCTATCGGACCTTCGTCCATCACCACCCCGCCCACCCCCAGGCCCCCATGGTGACCCGCATCCTCCAGAAGTATGGGCAGCTCAGGGCGCGGTGACATGGAGTTTCGCATACATGGACAGACATTCTTGATCTGAATCCCCCGCGCTACCCTCTGTCGTCCATGGCGGAAGAGCAGCCCGAACAGTTTGGCCGATACGAGCTCGTGTCTCGAATTGGCCAGGGAGGAATGGCGGAGACGTGGCGAGCCCAGCTCCTGGGTGCCGCCGGCGTCACCAAACCCGTCCTCATCAAGAAGGTGTTGCCGGAGTTCGTGAACGACACGGCCTTCATCGAGATGTTCATCAGCGAGGCGCGCATCTCCGCCACGCTGTCGCACGGCAACATCGCCCAGGTCTTCGACTTCGGACGGATGGATGGCCAGTACTTCCTGGCCATGGAGCTGGTGGACGGGCAGCCGCTCCACCGCATCCTGAAGCGTGCCGCGAAGACCGGGCTCAAGCAGATGCCCATTCCGCTGGCCGTCTACATCGCGCAGGAGATGTGCCGGGGGCTGCACTACGCGCACTCGCGGACGGACGAGAAGGGCGAGCCTCTTCACATCGTCCACCGCGACATCTCCCCCGACAACGTGCTCGTCAGCTACGAGGGCCAGGTCAAGATCGTCGACTTCGGCATCGCCAAGGCGCGCATGCTGCGCAGCTTCGACACCGAGCCCGGCATCGTGAGGGGGAAGTACCTGTACTTCTCTCCAGAGCAGGCCCGGGGCCGCGCGGTGGACGCGCGCACGGACGTCTGGGCCACCGGGCTGGTGCTGTACGAGATGCTGTGCGGCCATCCCCCCGTGAGCGGCACGGAGGCCGCCGTCATGTCGCGGATGGCCCACGGGGAGTTCCCTTCGCCGCGCGAGGTGCGCAAGGACCTGCCGTCCGCGCTGAACGAAATCGTGATGCGGGCGCTGTCCGTGGAGGCCTCGCTTCGCTATGAGTCGTCGAACGCCTTTGGCGATGAGCTGGCTTCGTTCCTCCACCGCATCGCGCCGCGCTTCTCGACCACGAACCTGGCGTATCTCCTCCGGGAGCTGTACCGGGAGGACCTGCGCCACCAGGGGAGGGAGCTCGCGGTCCCCCCGACCTTCATCGAGGAGCTGACCGCCTGGCGAGGCTCCGAGGCCTCCGCGCCGCTCCTCCCGCCGAAGCCACCTTCGTCCGGACTGGCGGACGTGTCCACGGAGCCGCTCTCGGGCCGTGGAGTGCACGGCGCCAACCCAGGGCCCTCCAAGTCCACTCCCCAGGAGCCGTCCTCCGGGTCGAGCCCCTGGGGGGTGATTATCGGTGGCGGGCTCGTGCTGCTGACCGCGCTGGCCATTCCCTTGCTGACCGGCATCGACGAGTCCGGGGCCGCGCCTCCCGGGCCAACGACGCTCGGGCCTGACTCAGGGGGCGTTTCGGAGTGGCCCGGCGTGGGCGGGCGCGCGAAGGGCTCAGGCCCCGCGGAGGAGGCGAGCCCGGGCTCCTCCGAGGCCACCGGAAGCTACCCCGACGCGACGGTCTTCCGTCTGGACTCGCGACGACAGGTCCTGCGAGTGCCGACATCGCTGGTCGCCTTCTCCCGCCTGGACGAGGCCGCCACCTACCAGTTCTGGATGATGAATCCCTCGGATGGGCTGGGGAGCTCATCCATCCTGGAGCCGTCGCCGCGGAGAGAGCCGCGCATCTTCTTCCTGCTCGCTGGCCCAGCAGTGCCGTCCGAGCAGCGCGAGGGGATTGTCCCGCGACGTCCCTTCCTGCTCACGGGCATCCGGGCCATCTCCCTGTTCACGCTCGGGGCGCCCGTCGAGGATGACCTCGCGTCGCAGGCCGTGCTCCTCCGGGACGCCAAGGCCAACAATGAGCTGCGCTTCACCTTTCATCCGGAGCCCATGCGCGTCTCCGCCGACAGCGGGCTGCTGATTCGGGGGCTGGATGTCCGGCAGACCTATGTCGTGTCGCTGACACCCGTGGGAGAAGGCGTCTTCCTTCGGGGGAGGGCGCAGGCGCCGGCAACCCAGGTGGCCTGCCTCGAGTGGCCTTCGGGCCCCTCCGTCGCGGAGGGCACCACCTCTCGCGTGCAGCCCGTGCAGTTCTTCCTGTCCGAGTCACGAGAGGTGAAGGTCCGGGGCATCCAGGGGCTGAGCTGCGGTTTCGTCGACGACGACGCCTCCGACAACGAGGGCGAGGCCGACGTGCGCATCACCCCGTGGGACCCCAAGCCCCCCAAGGGGCCGGGCTCCGCGAGCGCGAAGAGGGCCGCGGAAGCGAAGCGGCTGGCCATCCAGGCGCAGCGCCTGGCCCGTGCGGGGCGGGTCGATGATGCCTACCTGGTCGCCAAGGACTGCATCTCCAATGACAAGGAGCGGGAGCAGCCGGACTGCCTGCTCATCGCCGGGGACATGCAGGCGCGGCTGGGTCGGATGGAAGACTCCGCGGAGTACTATCGGGCCTTCGTCAAGCAACACCCCAAGCACCCCCAGGTCGCCCGGGTGATAGGGCTCCTCCGGAAGCAAGGTCAAACCCTGACAGGGCCCCTCCTTCGCCCGCCGCCTCCGACTTCCGAGAAACGGAAGTGAGCGAGTCCCGCATTCAAGGAGCCCCCTTTTTGATCGGAATCCCCCGCGATACCCTACGCCGCAATGGCGAATGAGCAGCACGCACGGTTTGGCCGGTACGAGCTCCAGTCCCGAATCGGCCGGGGGGGCATGGCGGAGACGTGGCGGGCCCAGCTGTTGGGGGCCGCGGGCGTCACCAAGCCGGTCCTCATCAAGAAGGTGTTGCCGGAGTTCTCCAACGACGAGGCCTTCGTCGCCATGTTCATCAGCGAGGCGCGCATCTCCGCCTCGCTGTCCCATGGGGCCATCGCCCAGGTCTTCGACTTCGGGCAGATGGACGGCGATTACTTCCTGGCCATGGAGTACGTGGACGGCCAGCCGCTCAACCGCATCATGAAGCGGGCGCTGCGCTCCAACTTCGCCAGCCTCCCGGTGCCCATCGCCACGTACATCGCGCTGGAGATGTGCCGGGGGCTGCACTACGCGCACACTCGCACGGACGACAAGGGCGAGCCCCTGAACATCGTCCACCGCGACATCTCTCCGGACAACGTGCTCGTCAGCTACGAGGGCCAGGTCAAGATCGTCGACTTCGGCATCGCCAAGGCACGCTCGCTGCGCAGCTTCGACACCGCGCCGGGCGTGGTGAAGGGCAAGTACCTGTTCTTCTCGCCGGAGCAGGCGCGGGGCGAGGACGTGGACGCGCGCACGGATGTCTGGGCCACGGCGGTGGTGCTGTTCGAGATGGTGTGCGGCCGGCTCCCGTTGGAGGGGCCGGAGTACGTGGTGATGCACAAGCTGCACACGCGTCAGCCGCTGCCGCGTCCGCGCGACATCAAGCCGGACCTGCCGGTGCGACTGGAGGCCATCCTCCAGAAGGCGCTCGCGGTGAGGAAGGAGGACCGCTTCGAGTCCGCCCATGCCTTCGGGGATGCGCTGGCGGGCTTCCTCTTCAAGGCGGCGCCGCGCTTCTCCGCGATGTCCGCGGCCTATCTCCTGCGGGAGCTGTTCCGTCCCGACCTGACGGAGCTGGGCAAGGACACCAAGGTGCCGCCGTCGTTCGTGGAGGAGCTGTCCGTCTGGCGCGCCACCACGAGCCTGCTGCCCAAGCCGACGGAGCTGGCCACGCCGGAGCTGCGCACGGAGCCGCAGACCCTGGAGAGCGAGCCGGGGGACCTGCCGGACGGCGGAGAGGGCGCGGCACTGGAGGGCGACGAGGACGAGGACGGCAACTCTCCGGACCGGGGAGGCTTCTTCGAGAACGGCTTCCGCATCTCCACGCACCACGTCGTGGTGGCCGTGGGACTGCTGATGCTCGCGGGCCTGTTCTGGTCCTCGTTCGACAAGCTCAAGGCGGACTGGATTCCTCCCGAGCCGAAGGCCACCGTGCCGCCGCCCCGGCCGCCGCCGTCCACGCAGCAGATCAAGGAGGCCTCCGACCGCCGAGCGCCGAACGGACCTCCGGCCCAGCAGCCCGTGCAAGGGACGAACCCGAGCAAGCCCTCCGTGGAGATGGAGTCGGTGCACCTGCCGCTCGACTCGTTCCGGCTGGACGCGCGCAAGCACGTCTTTGGCGTGTCCTCCGGGCGCGCGGCGCTGGGGACGCTGGACCCGCAGGTGACGTACCGCATCTCCGAGTCAGGCGTCCTGTCTCCGGCGGATCGCGGCAAGCCCATGCCGAGCATCTTCTTCCTGTTGTCGGGGAAGGACGTCGCGGCGGACGCGGCGGTGGGGTTGGTGACGCGCAAGCCGGAGCCGTTGCGAGGGGCCTCGGCGGTGAGTTTCTTCACGGTGGGCGCGCCCACGCCGCAGGACGACCTGCCCGAGCGCATCGTCACGGTGCTGAACACCCGGACGAACGAGGAGCGCCGTCACACCATTCATCTGGAGTGGATGACCACTGACTTGAGCCGGAGTCTCTTCGTCGACGGGTTGAACCCCATGGAGGTCTACACGCTGACGCTGGAGCCGGTGGAGGGAGGGGCCTTCACCCGAGGCAGGCTCCAGGGCCCGGTGGTGACGGTGGCGTGCGTGCAGCAGGTCTCCGTGGAGCGGGACGGTCCAAGCACGCCTCCGGCGCGGGCACAGCGCTTCCTGCTGTCTCGGGGGGAGGACATGAAGATCAGCGGTATCCATGGGCTCTACTGCGGCTTCATCGACGACGACCCTTCCGACAATGAGGGCGCGGTGGCGGTCCGCATCGAAACGGCGCAGGCGCGGGAGGAGCGAGACAAGCGGGAGCGCGAGGAGGCCGCGAACGCGGCGCTCGCGCAGGCCGCCGAGGAGCCCACCGATGCGGGGACCCACCTCGCGGGCACGGGGCCGACGACGCCTCCCGCCAAGGTGACGGCAGGCAAGCCGCCGCCTCGACAGCCGGACCTGGTGGTGGAGCCGGACGAACCGCCCGAAGCGAGCCGGGGGGAGCTGGCGCTCCTGCAGGCGAAGAACCTGTTCAAGGCGAAGCAGTACGACGCCGCGAGGACGCGCGCGAGAGAGTGTGTCGCGATGGAGCCGGAGAACTTCGAGTGCCACCTGTTCCTGGGCTCGGTGGCGGCCAAGCTCGGGCGCATGGAGGAGGGAGCGAAGCACTATCGCCTCTTCCTCGACCTGGCTCCGTCGTCCCATCCTCAGGCGAGCAAGGTGATCAAGGTCATGGAGGAGTACGAGTCCATGAGGGGCACGCCCGCGGAGCCGTAGGTCGCGCACTGGCTCCGAGGCTTGGGGCTGGCTGATGGCCCGTGCCGGCGCGCGGAGCCGTCAGGAGAGCACCGGCCCGGAGGCCTGGGCAGGGCAGATGGCCCGCCAGCGCGCGGAGCCGCCAGGAGGGCACCGGCTCGGAGGCCTGGGCAGGGCAGATGGCCCGAGCCGGCGCGCGCTGATGTCCCGTCCATCCGTGGATGGGCCGGGGGCCCTGCCGTTACGTGAAGGCCTGGCGGCGGGCAGGCCACGGCTCACTCCACGCGCTGGCCCCGGGCCTGGGCGCTGACATTCTCCGAGGGAGGTGCCATCGCGCCGAGCAGCTCCCGGGCGCGCTCCACCTGTCTCGGCGGAAGCGGAGGGAATCCTCGCAGCGCCGCTTCCAGGTGAAGCCGGGCACTGTCCCGCTCGCCACCCGCCGAGGCGACGAGCCCCGCGATGTACTCCAACCTCGCGTCGCGCGTCCCCAGGCTCAGCGCGGATTGCATCAGCGGCCGGGCCTCTTCCACCTTGCCCGCGCTGACGAGCGCATAGGCCAACACCGCTTGCGTGAAGACGTCCCGCCTGCGCGTCAGCTCACGCCGGGCGAGTGCCTCCGCCTGGGCCACGTCCCGGCCAAGGTCCAGCAGCAGTCGCGCCTGTTCGCGGCCATCCTGGGCCGAGTCCTGGAGCGCCAGGACGTATTGCGCCTGGGCCTCCTGCTCACGTCCCGCCGCCCTGAGCGCATCCGCCAGGAAGGCACGGTGCCCCGCCTGAGGCCGCGCCGTCATCGCCGTCCGATAGGCTTCGACCGCCGCGTCGGCCTGGCCTCGGGCGCGCAGGACATGGCCGCGTCCCGCGTGGGCGCGGTCCAGGTCCGAGGCATGGGTGAGCGCGACGGTGAAGTACTCGAAGGCAGTGTCCGGTTCGCCCTTCGCCAGGTACGCATCCCCCAGCTCACAAAGCGCCCGGGCCACCGTGTCTCCATCGCGAGGGTCCGCGGACGTCGCCGCGAGCTTGAGCACGGAGATGGCCCCGTCCACGTCGCCTCGCAAGAGACGCAGATACCCCACGCGGCTGTACGTGGCATGCGAGGGCTTCAGGTCCATCATCCGCGCATAGGCCGCCTCGCCCTCGTCGTAGCGCCCCAGCTCCAGCTCGGCGTCTCCGAGCAGTCCCTGGAAGAAGGCGTCATGCGGGTACTGCTCCGTCAACCGCAGGGCGGCATCGCGGAGGTCCTTGAACTGGTGGTCGTGGTGGAGCAGCAGCAGTTCGACCTTGAGCGCATCCACGCGCTCGGGGTCCACCAGCAACGCGCGCCGGGCCGCGACGCGCGCGTGCATCAGGTGCCGGGCATCCGCCGAGCGCAGCCCCTCTCGCATCCACTCCGTGGCGAGGCGGGCCTGCGCCGGAGCGTCGTCCGGCGGGGCCTCCCGCTCTAGCCGGGCCAGTCGCTCCAGCGTGGATTCCCGAGCCCGTGAGTCCAACGAGTCCGGGCGCGCGGGAGCCACCCACCACCGGGTGAGGCCGCCCGCGGAGATCGCCACCACCGCGACGCCAAGGGCGAAGAGTTGTCGAGAGGCCATGGCGCGAAGGCTCAGGGAGTCGGGTCGCCGGAGTGAGGAGGCGCCAGATACGGGAAGGTGGTGAGGAACGCCTTGTCGTTGGCCGTCACGCCATCACTGAGCCCGCTGGCCGCGGCAGCGAAGGTGCCACCTCCGTCCGGCAGGAGGGCCGGTCCGCCGTCCGCGAACGTCGTGAAGAAGGCTCCGCCCACCGCCCTGAGCGCCACGTCCGTCACGTCATCCGTGAGCAGCCGGCCGTTGGGGAACGAGGAGTCCGTGCCGGTGTTGATGTGCAGCATCTCGCCGGTGGGCTTGCCCTGCGTGTTGCGGGTGAAGATGGCCACCAGGTCCGTGCGAGGCCCGGGCGGGGCCAGGGGGATGAAGCCCTTGGCCTGGAGGAGCTGGGGCAGCTCCGGGTTGGTGACGATGGCGACGATGGCGGGCGTGGCCAGGTCGTTCTGCGGCTTGGAGGCGTTGAAGAAGTCCTTGAACTTCATGGGGACGACCACCTCGTTCACCAGGGGGTTGCCCAGCCGGGACACCTGCACCCAGGCGCCGCTCGTGTCCACGCCGCCATCCGCTCGGCGAGTCGTGACTTTCGGCCGGCTGGACGTGGTCCAGATGCCCAGGTGCGGGGAGCTGAACTCCGTCAGCGGCAGCTCGATGACCAGGGACAGCACGTTCAGCCCCGCCAGGTCATCGCGGTTCGGCTTGCCGTCGTAGTTGAGGAAGTCGAACGTCTTCGAGAGGTTGACGAAGAACGGGTCATCCCGAGGGCCTGCGAAGACCTTGTACTTGGCCGCGCTGCCCAGGCCCGTCTGGATGGCGCTCTGGGTGATGGGGTCCAGCGTGGAGGCCCCCGCGGTCTGCGGATAGGCCGGCGTCGTCAGCCGCCCCACGTTGTTGGGCGCCACGGGCGCATCCCGGACGACGACCTGCTGCGAGCCGCCCACCACCTTCGTCAACGTGTACGTCTGGTAGCGGAGGATCTCCGGTGACGTGGCCGTCTTCACGCCCGCGAAGGCGTACAGGAAGGAGTCCTTGAAGGCGTCATAGCCGGCCACCGCGCCCACGGAGGGCAGGGGGCTGGGGCGAATCTGCGTGCGGAAGCGGAACTGGTAGCGCACATCGGGAGCGCCATCACCCGACTGGTCCACCTGGATTTCGTACAGGACGTTGTCGTCGAACAGGTAGTAGTTGGGGCCGCCGTACGGAATGCCAATGGGGTAGTAGTTCGCCACCAGCACCAGGTTGCCGCCCTGTTTCCAGGCGTAGAGGTCCGTCCCGTCCGCCGCCGGGTCGTTACTGATGAGCGGGGCCTCCCGATGGCTGGAGGCCACCGCGACGCTGGCTGCGAGGAACAGCGGTACCGCGAGGAGACGCCACGCTGGAAGGGAAGCTCTCATGCGTTTTCCTGTGAGGGGGAATCGCGAGCGCGGGTGCGGGACGAGACTGCGGGCTCGGTCGCCTGGGGGAGCCCTGAGTACCCAGCAGGTCGGGCCCGTGGCTCCTGTCCCAAGGTGCGAGTCGCCTTCCAGTGTCCAGTGGGGGTCATCTCCGGCTGTGATGCGGTGAGTCAAAAAGGTGGAGACGGGGGGGTTGGAAAAGGGAGGGGGCCTCCCGTAGAAAGGCAGCCGCATGACGCACTCCCGCATCGTCCGTTCGCTCGCGCTTCCGGTGTTGCTCCTCTCCGCGGCTTGCGGTGACTCCGAGGACTCCATTCCCGTCCGGACCTGCGAGGTGACGCTGACGTACGCGCCACAGCAGTCGCTCCAGGGCACGGTGTCCGTCACCGGCGAATGGAATGGCTTCGACGCCGCCTCCCTGCCCATGGCGGACCGGGGTGACGGCGTGTTCACCGCGCGCCTGGAGGGCCTGGAGCCGCGCGACTACGGCTACCGCTTCGTCGTGGGCAAGCAGGAGCTGATGGATCCTCAAAATCCATACTCCCGCTGGGTGCGCACGGAGGAGTATTCGCGCCTGACGGTGCCGGACTGCCGGCAGCCGGTGCTGGAGCTGCGGCGCTTCGTGGCGACGCCGGAGGGCACGCTGGACGTCGACGTGGCGTACGTCGATGGGACGGACGAAGTGGGGCCGGACACCGACAAGGTGTCGCTGTCGCTGGACGGAGAAGTCCGACAGGGCGCCTTCGACTCGAAGACGGGACGCCTGCGGCTCCAGGTGGAGGGACTGGCCCAGGGCAAGCACCACGTGAAGGTGGTGGCCATGGATGCGTCCGGCCGCGCCGCGCAGCCGCTCTACCTCCCGTTCTGGGTGGAGCCCCAGAGGTTCCGGTGGGAGTCGGGGCTGATGTACTTCGCCTTCACGGACCGCTTCCTCAACGCGCGCACCGAGAACGACGGCGCCGTGGCGGACGTGGACCCCATCGCCAACTACCAGGGCGGCGACTTCGCCGGCATCACCGAGAAGATTGAAGACGGCTACTTCGACGCGCTCGGCGTGCGCACCCTGTGGATCTCCCCGGTGGACCAGAACCCCGAGGGGCGCTTCATCGGCACGGGCGGCAAGTACTACTCCGGCTACCACGGCTACTGGCCCTCGGCGCCGCGCACGACGCAGCACCGCTTCGGCTCCATTGAAGAGCTGCGCGCCCTCACCGCCGCCGCCCACCGCAAGGGCATCCGCGTCATCGCCGACCTGGTGCTCAACCACGTCCACCAGGAGCACCCGTACTGGGTCAACCACCGCAACGACGACTGGTTCAACACCTCCGCCAGCTGCGTGTGCGGCACCCAGGACTGTGACTGGGAAGAGAAGCGGCTGACGTGCAAGTTCACCGACTACCTGCCGGACTTCAACTGGCGGTCGTCGAACATGGTGGACCGCTTCATCGACGACACGCTGTGGTGGCTGGAGGCGGCGGACTTCGACGGCTTCCGCATGGACGCCGTGAAGCACATGGACCAGGTGGCGGGCCGCACCCTGCGCGGTCGCCTGCGGGACATCACCGCGATGACGGGCACCGAGTTCTACCTGGTGGGGGAGACCTTCGTCGGCGCGGACGGCCGCTCGCAGATCGCCCGCTACATCAGCCCCCGCGAGCTGGATGGCCAGTTCGACTTCCCCCTGTACTGGCCCGTGCGCGAGGCTTTCGCCGACGGGCAGGGCTTGGAGCGCGTGGACCAGGCGGTGCGGGAGAACGAGGTCTTCTACGCGCCGGGCACCATCAACTCGCCCTTCATCGGCAACCACGACGTGGCGCGCTTCATCTCCCAGGCGGCGAAGCAGTTGGACGGGGAGGGGGGAGACCCCTGGAGCAGCTCGCGCCCCGCGGCGACGGTGACGGACGCGGCGGCCTTCGAGAAGGCGAAGTTCGCCTTCACCTTCGTGCTCACCCAGCCGGGCGTGCCGCTCGTCTATTACGGGGACGAGGTGGGCCTGCCGGGCGCGGGAGACCCCGACAACCGCCGGCTGATGCGCTTCGGCTCCACGCTCACCCCGCTGGAGGCGGAGCTGCTCACCGTCGTCCAGAAGCTGGGGCAGGCGCGCCTCGCCCATCCCGCGCTCCAGACGGGAGCCCGGCACACGCTGCGAATCGAGAGGGACTTGTACGTCTTCCAGCGCTCGCTGCCGGACGGGCAGGGGGCCCTCATCGCCATCAACCGGAGCGACGTGGAGCGTCCGCTGGTGGTGGAGCCCCTGGGGAGCCTGGCGGCGAGCAGCGCCACCTACTCGGACGTCTTCAGTGGCCGCACGCTCCAGCTCGCCGGGACGGAGACCACGATGGTGATCCCGCCGCGCAGCGTCGCCGTGTACGTGCCCGCCGCTGAGTAGTGCTCCCGCGGAGTCGAGGGAAGGGGAGGGGCCGCCCCCTTCCCACCGCGGTCCCGCGAACTACGGCTGCTGCGGGGGAGGCTGCTGCGCCGTCTTGTGCTTGTAGAAGAGCACGAGGGTGTAGCAGTGGAATTCGTTATCGGACGACTGGGCCACCACGCGATCCACGATCTCCAGATCCGAGTTGCTCTTCATCCAACGGGTGACGTTCTCACCCAGCTCCTCGCGCTCCTTCGCCTTGGTGGCGGAGAAGACCTTCACGCCCGTGAACATCGCCTGCCACTCCTTGTGCGGTCCCGACACAGGACAAGGGGGCGTTATCGCACGGGGTGTTCAGAGGTGTCAAAAACCCGGCTTCCTTGAGGCCAGGCCACTGCTGTCCTCGTGACGGGGGTTTGCACGCGGGAGCGCATGCTTAGTTTGCTCAAGTCGCACCCGTTTGGGGGCGCTCGAGGCAGGGGGCCACGAGTGGCGGCGTGTTGGGGAAGGGGGCAGGCCCGTGGACGTGAAGACCAAGAAGGATCTGGCGGTTGATTTCATCAACACCATCCGGACGATGGAGCCCACCGCGCTGAATGCGCTCATCGTCAAGGAGGCGGGGGAGGAGCTGGCGCAGTTCTTCCTGAACTACAGCGCCAATCTCATCTCCAAGGACCCGTCCCGGGTGCTGGAGAACACGTCCTCGCTGATGCTGATGGGGTACCTCATCCGCACCTACGAGGAGAAGAACACGCAGGCCAAGCAGGGGACCTTCCAGTCCTACGCCTTCGCCTGAGGGACGCAGGGGGGCACCACGGGCTCGACAGGCTCTGGGGAGCCTGTTAGGGAGCGGCGCCCATGCTCATCGACCTGCACGCCCATTCCCACCTGTCCAAGGGGTGCGAGTTGGACCCTCGCGCCGTGTTGGAAAGGGCCGCGCTGTTCGGCCTGGACGGGGTGGCCTTCACGGAGACCAATACGCAGGACGGCTGTGACGAGCTGTTCGAGATTGGCGCCAAGTCGAAGGTGAAGGTGTTCGTCGGGCTGGAGCTGGTGACGGACCGTGGCCAATACCTGTGCTTCTTCCCGAAGCCGGAGCTGGCCCCGGAGCCCGTGCAGATGTGGGGCAGCAACCGCGAGAAGCCCTGGAGCGCGGCGGAGTGTCTGCCCAAGGTGAAGGGGATGGGCGCCGCCATCATCGCGGCGCGGCCCTTCGACAGGGACTCACCCAACCCGGCCATGGACTTCGTGCGCTCGCTCACCCTGCTGAGCGCCGTGGAGGGCTACAACGCCCGGGTGAAGCAGACCGCCAATGACCTGGCCGTGGAGGCCGCGGAGGCGCTCAAGCTGCCCTGCACCGGTGGCAGCGACGTGCGCGGCTCCCTGGACGAGATGGGCCGGGGCGCCACTTTCTTCAAGAACCCCGTGACGACGCAGGCCCAGTTGGTGGCCGAGCTGCTCAAGGGCGAGTTCTGGCCGGTGATGGCCGGTGAGCTGCCCCGCCTCACGCGCCCCGGCGAGGCCCAGGCGGCTCGCAAGCAGGGTGGGGGTGGCGGTGGTGGCAAGCGCCGCCGCGGTGGCGGCGGCGGCGGCGGTCGCCGGTAGTCGTTCACGGCGCGGGCACTACGGCAGGACGGAGGCGCCCGCCTCCTCGGCGCGAGCCAGACGGCCATCCGAGATGAAGGCCTTGCGACGGCCTCCCGGATACGTCCACTCCTCGTTCTTGGCGGTGCCCTCCAGCGTGCGCCGCACCAGCTCCGGCGGCCCCCAGGCCATGCGCACCGCGTCCGCGGACATGTTGGCCACCAGACGCTTCTCCTTCACGGCGTCGCGCACGGGCGGCGCCAGGGCCTCCAGTTGGGCCTTGGGGTTCTGCGGCGTGAGGTACTTCTCCACCTCCGCGCGGAAGTCGTTGGGCTGCTCCAGGTTGGGCGGCAGCACCAGCACGAGGGGCGGCGCGTCCGGCTTGCCGTCCTCGGCCAGGTAGACCCACGGCCAGGTGCGCGGCGTGTAGAGGACGCGCTCCGCGACGACCCAGGCGGTGGGGAACTCCACCTTGGTGATGCGCAGCTTCGTGCCCACGGGCAGGGTGCGCTCCACGGCGCCGGGGTTGATGGGCTTGCCCTTGCTGTCGTCCAGGAGGCGCACGTCGTCCGGCGCATAGGGCGTGAGCAGCCGCTTGGAGCCGTCCCCGAAGAAGGGGGTGACGTTGCCGGAGACGCGCAGGTACTGCTCCGCCTCCGGGCCGGTGAGCGTGCGCTGGAGCGACGCGCGGGCGTCCGGCGCCATGCGGGTGTAGTTGCCACAGCCGACCGCGAACGCGGCCAGCACGAGGAGGGACAGCGAGGAGACGGGGCGTCGGGCGAGCATCGGGGCACCTTCCGCGACAGGGCGCGCGGGAAGGGCCTTGCTTAGCTCAGCGAGAGGCTTGAGTCAGCGTCGTCGCGGCGGAGGCGTCGCGCTTGCCGCCACGGCAGCCTCGCTGCGCGGGGCACACGGGGCCCCGGCCATGCGGGTCCGGCACCAGCAGGAAGCGGCCGAGCCCGCGCGTATCCGTGAGCTCCGGGTGACCGCACAGAGCGCATTGGCGGGGAGGACGCTTGGAGGGGGGGAAGGGCACGGGGAGCGAGTCTGCGTCCCTCCCGGACCCCGCGCGAATTTTCCGCCCCTCCGCGTCCGACTACTTCTTGTCGCCCGAGGCCGCGGCCGGCGCGGGGGCACTGGTCGCCGGGGCCGCGGCGGGCGTCGACGACGGGGTGCTGGACGAGGACGACGCGCCGCTGCTCGAAGCGCCCGAGGAGCCCGAGGCGGAGGACGACGAGCCGTCCTTCTTCGTGGAGCTGTACAGGTCCGAGTACCAGCCGCCGCCCTTGAGGACGAAGCTGGAGCGGCTGAGCATCTTGGTCAGCGGCCCCTCGGCGCCGCACGCGGTGCAGGCGGCGGGCGCCGGGTCGGAGAACTTCTGCAGCACGTCGATGATTTTTCCACAGCTCTGACAGGCGTACTCGTAGATGGGCATGGTGCGGTGCCTCTTCAGGGAGTTGAGGGGGGAGCGCCGGGGTAGAGCTGCTTGCGCAGCCCCTCCGCGAGCCCCAGGCGCTCGATGGCGCGGAAGATGAGCTCCGCGGGCGAGCCGTACTTGCGGCCCACGGCGTCACAGAGCCCGTGCAGGTCCGTGGCGCCGGGCAGCTCGTCCCGCATCAGCCGCTCCAAATCCTTGCGGAGCGACTCGTTGAACTTGCGCTGGATGCCCAGGTCCACGAGGTACTTCTCACGGCCCAGCAGATCCAACCGGTGCGTCAGGTGCGAGGTGGCCAGCGCCTCGCGGCGGAAGCGCTCGCGCAGCGCCTCCACATCCTCGGACAGCCCCACGGAGGCCACCAGCCGCGCCAGCTCCGGCGGACTGACGCCCAGCGCCCATCCCACCCGGCCCGTGGCGCCACGCTGCTGGGTGTAGGCGTCCAAGACCTGGAGGCGCTCCTTCTCCTTCAGCGCGTCGAGCAGGCCGTGATCTCTCAGCACCGTCTCCAGATCCACGAGCGTCAGGTCGCCGCGGGAGCCGTTGAAGCGGTGGGACATGTTGCGCAGCAGGGCGAAGCGGTGCTCGGAGCCCTCCAGCGAGGCCTCCAGCAGCTCCTTGCCGCCGGCGCGCGTCAGCTCCACGAAGGGCGTGCGGGGTGCCTCCACGCGGGTGAAGCGGCCCCGGGGGCGGGGCAGGTCGCGCCGCAGGAAGCTCGGCCCGTCGTCCAGCGCTTGAAGCTCCTGCTCGGAGGGCGCGGTCGTCTCCTCGTCCACCAGGGTGGAGCGCTTCTTCGGAGCGATGCGCTCCTGGACGGTGGCCGCCTCCTCCGCCTTGGAGGCCTTCTTCGCCTTGCCGGAGGACTCGGCGGGCTTGGCGGCGGGGAGGGCGAAGGAGGGGATGGAGGGATCCGCGGCCGGGGCGGGCTTGGGGGTCTTCTCCTCCCGCACATAGGCCAGCTCGCGGGCGACGTCGTAATAGCCGCAGCTCTGACGCTGGGCGGCAACGGTGGGGGCGGTTCCTTTGAGGATGTCCACGACGGCGAAGGGCCCCAGGGGGGTGGTCTCCGGCTCGGCGTCGGTGAGGGCCCGGACCCGGAAGTCATCGTCCTCGAGCAGCAGGGCGAGTGCTTCGCGGACCTCGGGAGCGGGTGCCGGCGACTTCGCGCGCCGGCAGAAATCCGAGACGGCAACCGCCACAGGGGTGGGGACGTCGTCGGGCTGTCGTCTTCTCTGCCAGGGGCTGGTCATGGAAAGGTGCGGAAAAATGCTCGTTTACGAGGGCCGATGCCTCTATCTTCGTGGCCAGACAGGTGTCAATGAGCCAGTCCGACTCCAATCTAAACAGCCAGCGGCGGTTGCAAGCCATGATACGGAGGCCGGCCAAGGAAGGGAGCGCTCCTTGACGCCGGCCGCCGACGTTGCGGGCCGAGGAGTCGGGGGGTATCAGATGCCCCGCGTCCGGAGACCAACAGAGGTCGTTGACCGTTTACTTCGAAGATGATCGCAGTTGGGGGGGAAGGGCGGGGCGCGCGTTTTCGGGGCGCGGTGACAACAGGGATGAGAGGGCCAGCGCAGGGTAGGCCCCCTACCGAGGGATTTCATGCAGGGCCACGACCACGACCACGAAGACATCAAGGACAAGGACGAGGTGCTCGCCCGCTACATGGCCCAGCACGGCCTGAAGAGCACGCGGCAGCGCAGCCTCATCATCGACACCTTCTTCGCCGTGGGTGGCCACCTGTCGGTCGAAGAGCTGTGGAACAAGGTGCGCGCGCAGGACGCGAAGGTCTCCGTGGCCACGGTGTACCGGACCATGAAGCTGCTCAACGAGTGCGGCCTGGCCCACGCCCGGAACTTCGGCGACGGCCAGACGCGCTACGAGGCGGCGGCGGGGCGGGATCACCACGACCACCTCATCTGCACCCGGTGCGGCACCATCATCGAGTTCGAGAATGATCGCATCGAGAATCTCCAGGATGCGGTGGCCAAGAAGCACGGCTTCGCGGTGACGTCGCACAAGATGGAGCTGTACGGCCTGTGCCGGGACTGTCAGCGCGGCATTCCTCCCGACCCGGAAGCGTGAGATGGGCGCCGTCGCGCGAGCCCTGGTCTGCATCGCCCTGCTGACGCTGGCGGGGTGCCGCGGCACTCGGCCGGTGGACGCCGGGCCCGCCTTCCTCCAGTCGCTGGCCCTGCACTCGGTGGGGCCCACGCGCCACGACGTGCGCAAGCTCCAGGGCAAGGTCGTCCTCGTCTCCTTCTTCGCGACGTGGTGCTTCCCGTGTCTGGCGGAGATGCCGACGCTGGAGGCGCTCCAGCGCGACTACGGCGCCCAGGGGTTTCAGGTCGTCTCCGTGGGGATGGACCTGGAGGGCGCCAAGGTGCTCCAGCCCTTCGCGGACCACTACGCGCCCCGCTACCCGGTGCTGCTGGCCTCCCCGTGGATCATCGAGGGCCGCAGCCCCTTCGGCCCCATCAAGGGATTGCCCACCACCGTCCTGTTGGACCGGCGAGGCCGCGCGGTGGCCGGCTGGCAGGGCGTGGAAGGGCATGACGACGTGGCGAAGGCCATTGAGAAGCTCCTGAAGCAGGACTGAGCGCGCGAAGTCGCCGGGTGCTACAGGTCTGGAGCGGATTTCTTGCGAGGGCGAGGCTCGCGGGTATCGTCGCCGGCGTTCATGACGGCTCGCGGAAAGCTCCTGGTGGTGGCGGTCGGTGTGGCGGGGGCCTTGAGCCTGCTGTCGGTGGCGGATGCCAAGGGCTTCCGCCGCTACCTCTCCTTGCGACAGGACGTGGACGCGCTCCAGCAGCGCAACTCCTCCCTGTCCGAGCAGAACGAGGCGCTGCGACAAGAAATCGCCGCCTTGCGCAAGGACCCCGCGGCGCTGGAGCGGGCCGTCCGTGAAGAGCTCGGCTACGTGAAGCCGGGCGAGCTCGTCTTTCATCTGGAGTCACCATGACGTCGCTGAGCGCGTTTCCGTCGCCCGGAAGGTTGCTGCGTCATGCCGTGCGGCTCATTCCCTCCGTCGCGGGGCTGGCCACCTTCCTCCACCTGGCGCGCGGCGGCTTCCGAGGCCTGCAGACGCTGGGCTGGACGGAGGCCGCGCTGGTGTTGTTCCTCCTCGTGGGCATCGCCGTGGCGGCGTGGCGCCGGGCCATGCGCGGCTCGGTGGGCGCGGTCATTGATTTGCGGGACGACCTGGAGCTGGGCGGCGGGCTGGTCGCCGCGGGCTTCATCGTCGTGGCGATTGGGGGAGGGGAGCTGTTCCCCATCGTCTATCTGCTGATGGCGTTCCTGGTCGCCTTCCTGCCGCGCAACGCGGGGCTGACGCTGTTGGGCGTGGCGCTGGTGTTCGACGCGCTGGTGACGCTGGGCGGCCCGGTGCCGAACGGGGCGAGCTTCGCGATGCACTCGGCGTTCCTCGTGCTCTTCGCGGGCCTGTACCACCTGGTGCTGGCGTCGCGCATCGCCGTGGCGCGCCGGGCGGAGAACGACGCGGTGCAGAAGCGCATCCGCGAGGTGGAGGAGCGCGCGCGCACCTTCCGCCTGGTCAGCTCCGGCACGGCGGACAGCTTCAGCGGCATGAGCTCCGACGAGAAGTGGCTCGTCGCCTCGGTGAAGGAGATTGAAGGCGCGGTGCACGCGGCGCTGGAGATCGCCGAGACGGGCCTGCGCACCCACACCTGCGCGGCCTTCCTGCTCGCCTCCGACGACCGGAGCCTGAAGCTCTACGACTGCCGCTCCGGCTCCGAGCGCGTGCAGCGCGAGCGGTTCGGCGCGGGCGAGGGCATCATCGGCGGCGTGCTCAAGCGCCGCGCGCCGGTGCGGATGAACTCCGTCCAGGGCCTCAAGGGCGTGACGTACTACGAGGGCAGCGGCCCCCACGTGCAGGCCCTGCTGGCGGTCCCCATCATCGAGGGCAGCGGCCTGGTGCGCGGCGTGCTCGTGGCGGACCGGCTGGCCCATGAGCCGTTCAGCGACCAGGACGAGAAGCTCCTGAGCACCATCGCCGGCGAGGTGCTGCGCTCCATCGAGGTCGAGCGGGTGATGAGCTACATCCGCAAGACGCGCGACGAGAAGGACCGGTTCTTCAAGGCCATCGAGGAGCTCAACCGCGCGGGCAGCCCGGAGCAGGTCTTCGTGGCGGTGCTGGAGAGCACCCGGCAGCTCGCGGGCCTGGACTTCTGCGCGGTGACGCTGGTGTCGGAAGTCGACGGCAAGCGGATGCACCGCGTGGCGCGGATGACGGGCGTGACAGCGCAGGGCAAGGCGCTGGAGGGCCGCTCCTTCCCGGACAACAACGGGCTGGTCGCCAACGTGGTGCGCTACGGCGCGCCGCTGCCGGGGCGCGACTTGAAGGCCATGGACCGTCAGGTCATCTTCGACGACGAGACGCAGATTCGCGGCCTGGGCGCGCTGAAGATCTTCCCGCTGGTGGCGGGCGACCGCATCCTGGGCACGCTGGTGGCGGGCTCGCGCAAGAAGGCGAACTTCGAGCAGGACGTGCTGCGGATGATTGAAGTCATCGCCATCCAGGCCGCGCAGGCGGTGTTGCGCGCGCAGCTCTACGAGCAGATGGAGCGGATGGCGACGACGGACGGCCTCACCGGCCTGTTCAACCACCGCACCTTCCAGACGAAGGCGGACGAGATTCTCGCGCAGGCGCGGCGCTACGAGCGCAAGTGCTCCGTCATCCTCACGGACGTGGACCACTTCAAGAGCGTCAACGACACCTACGGCCACCCGACGGGAGACCAGGTGCTCAAGGGCGTGGCGCGCATCATCAAGTCCATGGCGCGCGACACGGACGTGGTGGCGCGCTACGGCGGCGAGGAGTTCGTCATCGTCATGCCGGAGACGGACGCGAAGGGCGCGTACACCATCTCCGAGCGGATTCGCGAGGCGGTGAAGGCGGAGGTCTTCCAGACGGAGATGGGGCCCCTGCGCATCACCATGTCGCTGGGCATCGCCACCTTCCCGGACCACGGGATGGAGAAGCAGCAGCTCATCGACCTCGCCGACCAGTGCCTCTACCACTCCAAGCGCAACGGCCGGAACCAGTCCGTCACCGTGGCGCAGATGCAGCAGGGTGGCCGGAAGCTCCAGGCGGTGGAGGCGTCGTAGTCCCCCAGCCCCAGCTCGGAGAGCCCCTGTCTTCGGGACTCCCCGAGCCGGAGTCGAACCCTGGCGGGCCGACGGTTACAGCGACTGGAGGAAGCGCAGCAGGGCGGAGCGGTCCGCGGCGTTCATCGCGACGAAGGCGTTCTTGGAGGCGTTGCCCTCGCCCCCGTGCCAGAGGATGGCCTCCGTGAGGTTGCGAGCGCGACCGTCATGCAGGTACGCCTCGCCGCCGCTGACGCCCGCCGTCAGGCCGATGCCCCACAAGGGGGGCGTGCGCCACTCGGCGCCGGAGGCGATGCCTTCGGGCAGGTTGTCCGCCAGGTCCGCGCCCATGTCGTGCAGGAGCAGGTCCGTGTACGGGCGGATGGTCTGCCCGCGCAGCTCCGCGTTCGGGTGGAAGGCGCTGGTGGTGAGCGAGGCCGCGTGGCACTTCGCGCAGCCCGCGTTCGCGAACAGCGTCTCGCCGCGCAGGGCGGTGGTGTCGCGCAAGTCTCGCCGCGCGGGCACGCCGAGCAGCGCCACGTAGCGCACCATCTTGTCCAGGTCCGTGTTGTTCAGCTCCTGGCTCGCGCCCGCGCACCCCTGCTGAGAGGGGCCGCAGTCGCCCGTGGGGAACACGGCGCTGGTGACGCCGATGTCCCGGTTGAGGGCCTCGGCCACCTGGTGCTTGAGCCGGGCGATGCCGGCCTTCCACCCGAAGCGGCCCAGCCGCGTCTGGCCCGTCTCCGGGTCGACGACGGCCTGCATGCGGCCGGAGATGCCGTCACCGTTGCTGTCGTTCGGGTCCGCGAGCCCCGCGACGGCCGTCTCCGGTACCGCTTCCAGCAGGCCCAGGCCCACGAGCTGCGGCGTGATTCGCGCCGAGTGGTTCGTGGGGATGACGTTGAGGAAGCTGTAGTTGGGCCGGCGCAGCTCGTAGCCCGTGCCGTCCGCGAACTGGCCCGTCCGGGTGGTCCAACTGGCGATGCGCACGTCCGCCTCGGCCGTGCCGCTGGTGCTGCGCGGCTGGAGGCGGAAGCCCAGGAACGGGTCCGCCGTCACCGTGGAGCCATTCACCCGGCCCACCTTGACGACATAGTTGCCCAGGGTGGTGTTGACGGCGGGCGGCAGGCCGCGCCCGTTCTGCACGTGGCAGGAGATGCAGGAGCGGGAGATGTAGTGAGGCCCCAGCTTGTTCACGGCCGACGACAAGATGGGGTTGCCCGGCTCCGAGTGGCTGCCGTCGCTGAAGTCGGTGTGGTGCAGGCGGCGGCCCTCGACGAAGGGCTGCGCGTTGACGGGCGCCATGTTCAGCGCCATCTGCAGGAACCGGTTCCTCGGCTCGTTGGAGTACGGGTAGTTCAGCGTGGTGCGGCCACCCGACCAGCCCGCCGCGGGGAGGGCGAAGGAGTCGTTGATGGCGCCCTGGCCCTCGAAGGGGACGATTCCCGCGCTGCCCACGATGTAGAGCAGGGCGCGGCCGTAGTAGTTGAAGCGACCTTCCACCGGTTGCCGAAGGAAGACGCCGGCTTCAATCTCCATGCGGTCTCCCACACGGATGGCGCGGCCTTCCTTGGCGTTGAAGTTGACGCTCGCGGTGTAGAGGAAGTCGTTCACCCGCTCGAACGTCCCGTTGTGGAAGTACTCCGCTACGGTGTTGAGGCCGCGGAAGAAGGCGCGGAAGTTCGTGCCATCGTGCGGAGCCACCGTGTGGAGATTCACCCGGATTTGACTGCCGCCCTTGGCGACCTCGTCGAAGATTTCGAGCCAGAAGGTGCGGTTCTCGAAGTATCGCGCCAGGTAGTGGTCATACGCCTGGTACTGGGACTCGCGCGCGTGCCTGTCACGCACACGGTCGCCTACGCGGGTGATGAGCGCGGTCGCCGTGTCCTGCGTCGTCGCGGGCTCCAGCGCGGTGCCGCTGTTGAAGAGGGGGATGATGTTCCCCACGTCGGGCGGGGGCCCTGCGTCGGGGGTGCCCGTGCCGGCGTCCGGAGTGCCCGTGCCGGCGTCGGGTTGCGACGAGCCCGAGTGCGTGTAGCGCGCCCAGGTGGTGTCGTACGCGCAGTTACAGGCCACGTCCCAATAGGTGAAGGAGTAGTCGACGAAATCACCGGTGATGAGGCCGCTCACCGTGAACTCGTTGCGGCCGCCGGTGACGACCATCCTCACGTTCTGCTGCAAACCGTTGTTCACCTTGTAGTGGATGTCTGCCCACGACGTGGTGTCGATGAAGAAGATGGCGGACGAGCCAGACGGCTGCGCGCCAGTGGTGGCGGCGCTCGCGGAACTGGCCGCGCAGGCCGCCATCAACAATGCCACGGCCACTCCTGTTGCTCTCTTACGCATGCGTGTTCTCCAGGGGGATCCTCCGCATGGTGGCTTCGGCTTTCTCCACCATCCGAAGGAAGTGGAGTGTTAGCCGAGAACCCAAGAATTCCTATGATGTTCGGAAAATTTATCTACTAGTGATATTTTCCGGACATCCAAGACAGCCCGGACTTGCGTCCTGATGCGTTGCGTTGAAGCGCGGCTGGGGCAGGATGCGCGCCGCTCATGCCCCCCGTACCCCTGGCGGTGACGACCAGCACCAAGGTGGATGCCGCGCAGTTGCAGGAAGCGCGGGCCGTGGCGGCGCGGTGGGGGCTGCCGTTCCTGCCGCGTCGAGCGAAGGAGGGCATCGCCCCCTGGCTCGGGACGAAGGTGGAGGCCCTGCTGGTGGTGGGTGGGGATGGGGTGACGCTGTGGGAGCCGGAGGGCTCCTTCGGGTTCCATGCGGGCATGGCTCACCTGCGGCTGATGCGCCTGCGGGCGGGGGAGCCCGACACGTTCGTCCGGGTGGCGGAGCTGCGCGCGGGGGACTCGGTGTTGGACTGCACGCTGGGCCTGGGACAGGACGCGCTGGTGGCCTCGCTGGCGGTGGGCCCGTCGGGGCGTGTCGTCGGACTGGAGAAGAGCCTCGCGCTGTGCGCGGTGGCGGGGGAGGGGCTGCGTCGCTACGAGCGCGGGGCCGACACGTGCGTGGTGGAGGTGGTGCACGCGGATGCGCGCGAGCACCTCAAGACGCTGCCGTCGGATTCGTTCGACGTGGTGTTCTTCGACCCGATGTTCGCGAAGCCGAAGAAGGCCCAGCCCGCCTTCGAGGTGCTGCGTCGCTTCGCGGAGCACGCGCCCCTCACGGCGGAGACACTCGAAGAGGCCCGGCGCGTGGCACGTCGGTGGGTGGTGGTGAAGGGCGCGCGCTACACGGATGACCTGCGCAAGCTCGGACTCACTGCGGAGCCGCTGTCGCGCTTCTCCGATGTCGCCTGGGGGCGCGTGGCCGCGCATCCTCCGGCGAAGTCGTCATCGTGAGTCGCAACGGTGCTCATCGCGGTGACGGGGCTGGGTTGGAACCGTCGGCGGGACAGGGGTGTCCGCAGGAAGCCCCTTCTTTCCCGAGGAAGCCTTCGTGATGCGTCATCGCTGGCTGCTCGCAATGACTCTCCTGACCATCGTTGCGCCTGTCCCGCAGTCATCGGAGCCCAGGGGCGTGGCCGCCGGGATGAACGCTCGTGCCTGGATTCCCGGCATCGAGCGTGCCTACAACCTCTTCTATTACGACGAACGAGGGGCCCGCGGTCCGTGGGAGGATATCGCGCGACCGTCCCGGATCAGCTCCCTGCAGGGTGAGCTGCGCGTCGCCGTGGTGGGCCTTCGGGAAGGGGAAGTCGACCTGCGGGTCACGGTCCGCGCGCAGGCGTACTTCGAATCGAGTCGTGGCTCGGGTCTGCATCCTGAGTCCTACATCACGCAACTTCATGCCACCTGCTACGTGCTGCTCGATGCGCGAGGCGCGGCGCTCGTGACGTACTTCGAGCCCGGGTTGGAGCCCAGGACGCGGCACATCCTGCGCTCGATTGTCGCGGCATCACAGTTCGTGAGGCCAGAGGTCCCGGGGAAGCCCTGGCGGACGCAGGAACTGGATGTCACCGGCGTATATGCGGCCCGCTATCAGCGCCACCCCAGTGAACATCCGTATCGCAAGTACCAACGGACGAAGGAGCACTACCTTCGACTCGCAAGGCCAGACGGACTGCATCCTCTCGCGGCCTCCGTGCAGGTCTCCCTGAACGCCCGGACCGACTTCTACCTCGGTGAGGACACCTGGCCTGAGTTGGTGGAGGCACGTGACTACCAGGCGATGACCTCGACCGTGGGGGAGGTGCCGCCCTCGGCGCAGAAGCTCTCGATGAGCCTGTCGCGAGTGTCGTCG
>Ga0126314_10000068_pt1 | contig 56554 bp, 49 predicted proteins | sample Plot105B_FD_92535 | JGI IMG/M metagenome (GOLD analysis project Ga0126314, IMG submission 92535) | Serpentine soil microbial communities from UC McLaughlin Reserve, CA, USA - Plot105B | ecosystem: Environmental > Terrestrial > Soil > Grasslands | place: USA: UC McLaughlin Reserve, Lake County... | reverse complement strand
AGTGATCCTGATCAGAAATGTGCTATATGACACAGGTGTGTTTAAATCTGTATCATTTGAAATTCCTGTGATCTGTGTGGGCAACCTTGTTGTCGGTGGTTCAGGAAAAACACCTTTCACAGAATATCTTATCGGGCTGCTTGGAAATAGAAAGATAGCCGTCCTGAGCAGAGGCTATGGCCGCAAAACAACCGGATTTATCTTAGCAGACCAGAATGCAAACGCTGAAACGATAGGTGATGAACCGATGCAATTCTATACCAAGTTCCCCCAGGTTACTGTCGCCGTGTGTGAGAGTAGGGTAAAGGGTATTAAAATGCTGCAGGCAAGTCATGATCTCATCATCCTCGATGATGCCTTTCAGCATCGAGCGGTCAAGCCCGGTTTTAGCATCCTGCTTTTTGAATACCAAAAATTGCTCAGGCCCCAGTTTTTGTTACCCGCAGGCAATCTGAGAGAACCATTTCGGGCATATAAAAGAGCTGATCTGCTTTTGCTAACCAAGGCGCCCCAATTTTTAGACAATAAACAGATGCAAACCTGCATAAATAAGTTCAAAGAGTTGACAAATGCAGAACCCATTATATCTTTCCTGGAGTATGGCAAACTTACCAGTTTAAACCAGAGGCACAGACAGCCCGCGCCACAGCTTTCGGCAATTACTCATATCTTTCTGCTAACCGGTATTGCCAATCCAAAACCACTTTTGTCTCATCTGGAACAGTACAGCTTGAATATACACCATCATGAATACGCTGATCATTACAACTTCAGAACACGGGACGTCGAAAAACTGGTAAATGCATTTCAGGAGCATCCTTCAAAAGACAAGCTGATCATCACAACAGAAAAAGATGTACAGCGTTTAAACAATGCTGCTTTAAAAGAATTACTTTTAAATTTGCCAGTATTTTATTTACCTGTCAAAATAGCTTTAGGGGACAAGGATAAAGCTATCTTTGATCAAAAAATTCTAGACTATGTTTCAGGCACTACACGAAACCGTTGAATATATAAAGCGAAAGACCAGTAATTTCCAGCCGGAAATAGGGATTGTGTTAGGGACAGGGCTTGGGGGCCTGGTCGGTGATATTGAAATTAAATATTCTTTGATGTATTCAAATATTCCTAATTTCCCAATCTCGACCTTAGAATTCCATTCGGGAAAGCTGATTTTCGGAACGTTGAATGGAAAGAAGATCGTTGCCATGCAGGGAAGACTGCATTACTACGAAGGTTATAGCATGCAACAGATCACCTTTCCGATCAGGGCTATGAAAGCTTTGGGAATTGTCCATCTCTTTGTCTCTAACGCGGCTGGCTCACTAAATCCCGAATTTAAAAAGGGCGATCTGATGGTCATTTGCGACCACATTAACCTTCAGCCTGAAAGTCCGTTAAGAGGTATTAATGATTCAGATATGGGCCCGCGTTTTCCAGATATGAGCCAGCCTTACAACAGGAAACTGGTAGCGGCTGCGCTAAATATTGCATCAACACACAACATTACTTGTCATAAAGGCGTTTACATTGCCGTAGCTGGCCCAAATCTGGAGACCAAGGCCGAGTACAAATATCTGCGTATAATAGGAGGCGATGCTGTAGGGATGAGCACCGTGCCGGAAGTTATAGTAGCCAATCACATGAGCATTCCTGTTTTCGCGATCTCTGTGCTTACCGATGAAGGCTTTCCGGAAGTACTTCGGCCTGTGAGCCTTGAAGACATCCTCGAGACCGCAAGGGAAGCAGAACCAAAGATGACAAAAATATTAAGCCAGTTAATATCGACCTTATAATGTATAAAAACGTTGCCTTTATCGTCTTTTTCATCACTACCCTTGGATTCGGAAACCTGTTTGCGCAGGATTTAAAGACCTCTGTCAACGAAAATAAGGAGCTGGATTCTCTAAGGAAATTAGAAGAAGAGGGGAAGGATTCAGTGATCTTTACCTCGAAATACATCAGGTACACCACACTTAGACTTACAAAAGACAGCATACAAACCTTGCCACTGGATACCACGCTTACCGGCTTCCAAAATTTTAATCTCCTGTTCCAGCCAAAAAGGCCAATGATCGGAACGGGGAATCTTGGATTATCAGCTATGCCGTTGCTATTTGAACCCGTTAAGACCATTGGTTTTGATCCTGGCTTTCATACCCTTGATCTGTATGCCATGAGCCACGATGACATCAAGTACTACCAGGCCAGAACCCCCTTCACCAGCCTTTATTATGTCAGTGCCGGAGAGGTAGAGCAGGTGTTTAAAGTTATCCATTCACAAAATATTAAACCCAACTGGAATATAGGTGCAAATTTTAACAGGATAGGAGCTAACGGTTTCTATAGGCGTCAGCGTGGTGATGATCTGAACGGTGCGATCTTTACCTGGTTCCAGTCTCCGAATAAGAGATATAACCTTTGGGCAAGCGGAGTATTCAATACATTAAAGGCCCAGGAAAACGGTTCCATATTAAATGATTCTATTTTTTCGAGTACAGTTACCGCCGATGGCAGTCCGATATCGGGTGACAGACAGGCAGAAGGCATCAGACTAACCAGCGCGAAGCGGGTTTACCGTCAGGCTTCTGCGATGCTCAAACAAACCTACTTCGTTGGGCGCATAGACAGCACCGCACAAGAGATTACACAAAAAATTTTGCCAACAAATAAAATCGCCTATACCTTCAGGTACGATGCCAATTCCTATATTTTTCAAAAGGATGAGACCGACGACTTCTCGGTTATTCCGCAAGGGATATCAAGCCCAGTCTTTACCAACGACAGTACGAGCTACCGGCATCTGCAGAATGAATTTATATACAGCTTTTTCTTGAGGGGAAAATCGAGTGTCATTAAAAACGAACTGAAGATCGATGCGGGTATCAGGCATGAGTTCTACAAATACAATCAATCTGTGCTTTACCGTGACACCACCAGCTATTATAATTATAGCGCTAGTTTTCAAAATGTTACACTTCTTGGGTCTGCCGGGTACAGGCTGAGCAACAGGATAGACCTCAATGTTGATCTTCAGCAGATCTTCCAGGGCCGCAATACCGGAGATTTCCTCTATGAGGCGGAAAGCAATGTGCTGCTTAGTAAATCTGTTGGGCGGATCGTGTTGGGTGCTTATTTTCAAAACAAATCACCGGAAGAGATCTACACCCGTTATTTTGGCAACCATTACTCCTGGAATAAAAATTTCGACCGGACAAAGACCATCAATATGTCTTTCAATTATTTCAATGATAAGTTGAAACTGGAAGCCGGAGCGGAATATTTTCTGATCAATGGTTACCTTTATTTTACTGAAAACCCGACCCAGGTAAAAGGAATCATGCCGGATCAGATTGGAAACGCAAATTTGCTAAAAGTGAAACTGGGTAAGCGGTTTTCCTATGGCAAATTTAAACTGGACAGTTATGTGGTTTACCAGAAAACAGATAATGCAGGTAAGCTCCGGACCCCTGAACTATATACTTTCAACAGCTTTTACCTGGATCAGACCTTTTTTAAGGTACTGAAAACCAATGTAGGATTTGACCTGCGTTACAATACTCCATATGAGTCTTACGCCTATTCACCGGCAGCCGGACAGTTCTATCTGACAGACAATCCCGTTACGCTTGATACCGAGCCAATTGTCGACTTATGGGTAAAGGCGAGTCTACGCCGGGCAAATATATTTCTGAAGTTCGACTATGTTAACCAGGGCCTTTTCTCAAAAGGCTATTATACGGTCGACCGGTATCCAATGCCCGACAGGCAGCTCCTCAAGTTTGGGGTAAGCTGGAATTTTTACGATTAAGTCTTTTGCGGTTTCTTTTTAGCCGCAGGAAATAAAACATTGTTGAGGATCAGCCTGTATCCGGGTGAATTGGGATGCAGGTTCAGGTCGGTTGGGGGATCTCCCACCTGATGCTGGTAATCTTCAGGATCATGGCCGCCATAAAATGTGAACTGACCCTTTCCGATCTCCCCATTGAGATACCGGACTTCTTCAGCCCCCTTGTTTTCTCCCAGTACAGTAATGCTCGGTTTTACCAGACTCTTCTTAAAAGCAGTAGTCTGACCCATAAAACCCTTGATCACTTTATCATGATTTTGTGTGAGCATGGTTGGCACCAAGTCCCATTTTGCTGAAAAATCAAACAAAGTAAAATAATCATTGGATTGGATCAGCGTTCTGGTCTGTGTCACATCGATATTAGAAAATTCGTAATTATTAGGATTGACATCCAGTCTGAAATCTTTAAAAGCAAAGGTTTTGCTGAAGTCCAGTTTGCGCTGTGCCTGCGGATCTGCACCGTCACCATCAAACATACTTTCACAGATATCCACACCCTCTGCGCTCAGGGCGATGTCAAAACTATCAGTGCCCGAACACATCGCAAATAAAAACCCCCCGCCCGCACAAAACGCTCTGATCCGTTTGGCTACTGCCAGCTTCATCTCAGAAACCTTTTTAAAACCATTTTTCTTTGCTGTAGCTTCCTGGTTCTTTACATCGTCACGATACCAGCTTGCATTTCGAAAAGAGGTCCAGAAACGCCCGTACTGGCCGGTAAAATCCTCATGATGCAGGTGGAGCCAGTCATAGCCGGACAACTTATCTATCAACACATCATCGTCATATATAACGTCATAGGGAATTTCGGCATAGGTCAGCACCATTGTTACCGCATCATCCCAGGGGAGTTTGCTTTTAGGAGAGTACACCGCGATCTTCGGAGCTTTCTCCAGCTTCACCATTTCCATGTTGACCTGAGGGTCGCTGATTTCATTTAAAATGGCTGTTACCTTACCATCCGGCACTACCTGATAAGAAACACCTCTTGTTTTGCATTCATCTTCAATACCCTTATTGTAGTTGATAAGGAAACTCCCGCCCCGGTAATTGAGCAGCCAGCTTACATCTGCTGTCTGCCGGATACTCCAGTAAGCAATCCCATAAGCCTTTAAATGATTTTTCTGGTCCTCATCCATGAAGATCAATATAGATGAAGCCCTCAGGACAATACTACTCAGCAGCAACAAGCAAAGCAAAATGGTTCTCTTAAACATACGATTTATAGGATTTTGTGCGGCATCCGTGTAAATATATAGCTTAAAACTCAACGTTCAAAAGTCTGCTATGGTATTGATGTCTGTGTGCGACCTTGAAAAGAGGGCAAGCCTCTGCAATCAGCGCAGCGAAAGTATAAAAGATCAATGCTTTAAGAATAGCGGTTACCGTTTGTCGTTTTTGGATATGAGGCCAATTTTAACTATGTTTGGCCCTTTACAAAAATTACGATGAGCAAAGCAATAATTAAAACAGAGAAAGGTGACATGACTGTTCAGTTCTATGAACAGGATGCGCCAATAGCAGTGGCTAACTTCAAGAAATTAGCTGCTGAAGGATTTTATGATGGCGTTACGTTTCACAGGGTTATCCCTAATTTTATGATCCAGGGCGGATGCCCTAACTCCAAAGATCCTGCTAAGGCCCATTTGGCAGGTACAGGTGGCCCGGGTTATAAGATCGATTGCGAACTGACAGGCGAGAACCAATATCACGACCGTGGTGTTCTTTCTATGGCGCATGCAGGAAGAAATACAGGGGGATCACAGTTTTTCATCTGTCATAGCAGAGATAATACAGCACATCTTGACAGAAACCATACCTGTTTCGGTAAAGTCATAGAAAATGTAGATATTGTAGATGATATCAGACAAGGCGACAAGATTTTAGGAATAGAAGTAATCGAAGATTAATATGAATTTAAGAGGAATAGTAGCAGTATCCGGCAGACCGGGCCTATTTAGATTAGTAGGACAGAATAAAGGTGGTTATGTCCTTGAGAGTCTGGATGCTCAGAAAGTTAAGATTGTGGCCAATATCACCACCACAAAATTAGCTTCCCTGGAAGATATTACCATTTATGGTCAGGATGATGACCTTAAGCTGGTCGATGTACTCGCAAAAATTGCTGCAACAAAAAGCAATGTTCCTGATGCGAAATCGGACGGAGCAGAGTTAAAAAAATTCTTTGAAGAGATTGCACCCGATCACGACCGTGAAAAGGTTTATACCTCTGACATGAAGAAGATCGTGAGCTGGTATCATTTATTGAAGGATCTTCCTTTATTTAGCGAAGAAGCAGCTGCTGTCGATTCGGATAGTGAAACGGTGAAGGCTGAAGAAAAGATAGAAAAAAAGCCAAAGGCTACTCCAAAACCTTCCAACGCAAAGGCTCCGGCAAAAACCGCGCAGCCAGCAAAAAAGGCTAGTATGACAAGTAAAAAGGGGGTTTAATAACCCCTTTTTATTGAATAAAGTTTTCGAACAAAATATTGACCGTGGCAGCAAGCAGGTCATTAAATTCATTGGTGTAGCTGGCGTTACAACCATTGGTAATTACAACAAATCCAAACTTCTCTTCCGGCTGAAAGAACATGGTGCTATACAGTCCGTATGCGGAACCGGTATGTCCTTTCATGACTTTGCCCGGGATCAGGCCGGTCACAGTGCGGATAGCCAGCCCATAACCTTCCTCCTCTGATATTTTAGTTTGCATGAGCGCTGCACTCTTCGCAGAGATGACTTTTACCCCATTGGATTTCCCCATATTCATGTGCATGATCATATACCGTGCAAGATCAGGAACTGTTATTTTCATACCCCCTGTGGGTGAGAGAACAGGGGTACTGTAACCCATCACATATCTGCCCAGCTCTTCCCTTCTCGGGGCATAAGCCATAGGATCGGCCATGTATTTTCCTGCTGTCGTGTCATATACATAAAGTTTTGCAAATCTGCTATTATCCAGGGAATCCACGCAATAGCCCCCATATAATTTCAACGGATCCAGTATACGGTGTTTTACATACTGGTCAAAGCGCTCGCCGCCCAGCTTTTCAATTATAGCACCGATCATGTTATAATTCAGGTTGCAGTATTGGTATCCTGCACCGGGCACATAAGTATTGTAACATTTGGCCCAATCCGGATTTTTATCCGGATTTATAGCATCGAGATTGAAGTAACCCTGGCTATCGTTGATACTTGAGGTATGTGACATCACCATTTTCAGGCTAATGATCTTATCGGGGTATTTTGGATTACGGACTTTGAAACCCACTAATCTGCTGAAATCCTCATCAAGGTTCAACCTTCCCTCATCGACAAGCTGCATAATAGCAGTCGCAGAAAATGACTTGGAGATGGATGCGATTCTAAACAACGTATTTTCCGTAAGCGGAATGCCCTGTTCAACATCCTTCAATCCGAAAGAATGGGTATAGATGACCTTTCCCTTTTTTACTACTGCTACGGAAAGGCCTACAGCGTTATATTTTTTTATGGCATCCTGTACCTGAGCCTCTGCTTTCCCAGTCTGCGAAAAACTGTATGCAGAGCTAAACGAGAGCAAAGCAAGCAGAAGATATCTGATGTAAGCGTACCTGGTCATAGTATAATTCAAGCCTTTAAGGTAATGCTTTTAACGTAAAAAAGGCAATTTCCTGATCTCAGGTTCGGTTTTTGAGTGGATAGGCTAAATTCCTTTTAGCCTCATTTACCACAAAACAGCTCTGAAGAGAACCTACATTTTTCAAAGTTGCCAGCTTCTGGACAATAACCTCGTTATAAGCGACCATATTGCTGACCACTATTTTAAGCAGAAAGTCAAAATTGCCTGTGGTATGATAACACTCCAATACTTCCGGAAACTGTATAACTTCATTCTGAAAAGCAATAAGTGCTTCACCCCGGTGATCATTTAGCTGTACCTGGGTAAAGGTCACCCAAAGCTCGCCGAATTTTTCCCTGTTGATCAGAATAATGCTTCCTTTTATAAAGCCATTTTCCTTCAGCCGGTTTACCCGTTCAAACATAGTGCTTGCACTTTTGTGCAGCTTTACAGCAAGTTCCTTATTGGTAAGCCTCGCGTCTTCCTGCAGCAGGCGAAGGATATCAAGATCGATTTGATCTAACATAAAATTGTTCATATAGCCTAAACATTATTGTTCCAAAAATCAAAAAACATTACAATTTAGGTATACATGAACACGTGTTTTGCGGTTCAACGTGCTGCAAATAAAGAACAAACTTTTCAATTACACAAATGATCGTGTAAACAAAATTTGCAAAAAACGATTTAGCAATTTTAACAGCCGGAATTTAGTTTTGCCTGCTGCGTCTTCTTCTGAATAATTTTCGGAAAATACTGAAGTCCATTGAATTAACTGACTGTCTGCTGACCTTAGTGCCATCAAAAACTAAAGCCAAACTGTCCTGATGAGAGAACTCAAAATAGATAAGTCAATTACCCACAGGGAAAATGAAACCGTAATGAGGTATCTTCTGGAGATCAAGAAATACCCGCTACTAACTGCCGAAGAAGAAGTTAAGCTTGCACAGAAAATAAAAGAAGGAGACCGGGCTGCACTAAATATGCTGGTCAATGCCAACCTGAGGTTTGTGGTCTCTGTTGCTAAAAAATATGAGGGAAACGGAATAATGCTACCGGATCTGATCGCCGAAGGCAACCTGGGTCTGATGAAGGCTGCGGAGCGTTTTGATCACACCAAGGGCTTTAAATTTATTTCATTTGCCGTGTGGTGGATCAGACAGTCGATCATATTTGCCATCAATGAGCAAAAAAGAATCGTAAGACTGCCAACAAATCGCATCCTGAACCAAGGCGATGTATGGAAAGCTGAGCAGGAACTTGAACAGATACTGGAGCGTTTACCTACACAGGAAGAGATCATAGACTATACAAACCTCAGTGCCGACAAGGTCAGAGATTGCTATCAGAACAGCATACATTGTGTTTCATTTGATGACATCTGTACTGAGGAAGAAAAGCACGGATTACTCGCCATACTAGAAGACGATACTTTTGCTCCACCAGATACCGTGCTGATTGCTGAAGGACTTTCTAAAGACGTTAGGTCGGCACTGAATACACTGCCACGCAGACAGCGACAGATACTATTGCTGCACTATGGATTGTCTTGTGATAGTGCAAAGTTTGTAGACGACATCGCAAATGAAATGGATTTGTCTGTTCAATGCGTATTGATGAATAAATCAAAAGCTTTAGATATTCTGCGAAAAGATAAAAAGGCAAGCCATTTAAAGGCCTATCTGTAAGGCCTTAATTATGGTTATCCAAAATACCAGATCAGGGCAAATGCGATCGCTGAAAGGATAATGGCGATAATATAGCTCAGCCGGTCTTTCTTTTTATCACTTTTGAATTTGTAGTTTCTTTTAAAATCACCTGGTAACTGCATAAAAGCCTCCTTTTTTATTAATGATGAGTAGCGGAACGAAATTCCACAAATTTATTCATGATGATAAGGTTCACCTTTTAAAATACTGAAAGCGCGGTAAAGTTGCTCCACAAAAAAAAGACGAACCATTTGATGAGAAAATGTCATATCCGAAAGGGACATGCTGCCATTTGCGCGCTTATAGACCGTCTCATCAAAACCATAAGCCCCCCCTATTATAAACGTTATATGTTGAACACTTCCGATCATCTGTTCGTTCAGGTAGCCCGCAAATAGTACAGACGTATACTTCTTTCCTTTTTCATCGAGCAGGATAACAGTGTCTATATTACTCACCTGCTTTAAGATCAGTTCAGCCTCCTTACTTTTTTGCTGTGCCTCACTCAGGTTTTTCGTATTCTTTATCTCGGGGATAATTATCAAATTAAAACTGATATAGTGTTTCAGGCGGTTCAAGTATTTTTCTATGCCCTCTGTCAGGTATTTTTCCTCGGTCTTGCCTGTAACAAGTAGTGTAATCTTCATCTAATTCTTGGGCTAATTTGGTATTCCCTATATTTATCGGGAAGGCAGCAGAAACACAGTGCCTCCGAATTTTAAATTTAAGAACAAACATAATATAATGAGCAGAACAAAGCACGATATTTTGGCAGGTTATGAAAAAAATGTGGCATTGCAGCAAGCACAAGTCGATGGTCTGAAAAATAAACTCAACAAAATTTCTTTTTCAAGACTCGGGCTATTTGTTCTGGAGATACTGGTTGTAGCCTTGATCATCAATGTAGGATATTCGTGGGTATTTGGAATGTTTGCTATGGTTCCCGTCGTGCTTTTTCTGGTTCTTGTGAAAAAACAAAGTAAAGTACAGGCCGAGCTGGAATACGCGCTGAAGCTGCTGTGGATATATCAGAATGAAATAGACCACCTGACAACCGGCGGAAACGGTTATTCGGCTGGTGAAGATTATAGCAGTGAACTTCACCATTATGCCTCTGATCTGGATATTTATGGCCAGAGATCCCTTTTTGCTTCCATCAACAGGTGCAATACAGAGAAAGGGCTTGGACTACTGGCCAGGCACTTGGGAAAAGCTGGAGATAAAGCAACGATTCTGGAACGGCAGAAAGCCATAACAGAATTGACAGGCTGTATAGAACAAACTTTTCATTTCAGGGCAATACTACAGGACCATGATCCATCGCAGCTGAGGGCAATAGAACATAAGCTCCAGCATCAGCTGCCGGCACAGCTGGGTTTTACCTCAGGTAAATTTTTAAGGTTGTATGTCAAATTTGCTCCTCTGCTTAGTATTGGTCTGCTGTTGGCAAGTGTAATTTATAATGGCTTGCTCTGGAAGATCTTTGGGCTGCTCCTCCTTTTCAATGCCGGATTTACTTTTTCTTATATGTCCGATATCAACAAGGTTTATTATGGTTTTACCGGTGGCTCAAATCTTTTAAATGCATTTGCAGGAACCATCAAATGGACAGAAGAAACTAGTTGGAAAAGTGATTATTTACGAGGCATGTTCAATGGCGAGATGATCAGTGAACAGATCAGGCAATTGTCTTCGATCATTCAAGCGTTCGACGCAAGACTGAATATCTTTGTGAGTGCTTTTCTTAACCTGTTCTTGCTGTGGGATCTGAGATGTTCCGTTAGCCTGGCCAACTGGCATTCCCGGTCGTCTTCACACCTGGTCAAAGGCCTCTACAGAATCAGTCAGTTTGAAGAGCTGATTTCTTTTGCCACCCTTACCTACAATGAACCTGAATGGAATTTTCCTGTGATCGAAGATACCTTCAGATTTACCGGAACAGCGTTGGGGCACCCATTGATCAGGGAAAAGGAACGCGTGTTAAATAATTTTAACCTCCCGGACCGGCAAACGGTAGATATTGTTACAGGCTCCAATATGGCAGGTAAGAGCACCTTCCTAAGGACCGCAGGCATAAACATGGTACTGGCGTTCGCAGGAGCTCCGGTGTGTGCTGGTAGCTTATCACTGTCTATATTTGAGGTGCTCAGCTATATGCGTATCAAAGATTCACTTAACGACCAGACATCTACCTTCAAGGCAGAGCTGAACAGGTTAAAGATGATCCTGGACACCACTGTAGCTTCTGCCAATTCATTTGTACTGATCGATGAGATGCTAAGGGGCACCAATAGCAGGGATAAATACCTGGGCTCGAAGGTATTTATAGAAAAATTGATTGCTCAGGGAACTCCCGCCCTGTTTGCTACCCACGATCTCCAGCTTTCTGAAATGGAGACAGATCACCCCGAAAAAATACGGAATTATCATTTTGACATACAGATCAGTAAAGGCGAAATGGAATTTGATTATAAGCTGAAGCACGGACCCTGCAAAACATTTAACGCGGCGCTGCTGCTGAAACAGATCGGCTTAACATTAAGTTAATACCTTTATCCCATATTGCCCTGATATATAGAAGATATGATTAAAGCATCTGACTTTGGGCCTGATTTTTCGTGGGGTGTGGCGGTTGCAGCCGCACAAATTGAAGGGGCCGCTGAAATGTATGGAAAAGGACCATCCATTTGGGATACCTTTTCAAAACGCTCAGGAAAGATCAGAAAGGGACATCAACCCCTGATAACCTGCGATTTTTATCATAGGTATCCCCAGGATATCAAACTGGTAAAAACACTGGGCTTCAATGTATTCAGATTTTCAATATCCTGGCCCAGAATACTCCCAAACGGAACCGGGAGTATCAACGAAGCAGGTCTCAGGTTTTATCATGATGTCATTGATGAATGTTTACTCAACGGACTTGAACCCTATGTTACCCTGTATCATTGGGATCTGCCCGAAGCACTGGAGCAACACGGGGGCTGGACAGCATACAGCATCAACCATGCCTTTAATGAATTTGTGAGGATCTGCGCAATCGCCTACGGCGACAAAGTAAAGAACTGGATCGTACTGAACGAGCCCTTTGGCTTTACCTCACTGGGTTATATGCTGGGTATCCATGCACCTGGAAAAACCGGCCTCACTAATTTTTTTTCAGCTGTGCACCATACCGCTATCGCACAGGCAGACGGGGGACGGATTCTAAGGGCAGAAGTAAGCGGATCTAACATCGGGACGAGTTTTTCCTGCTCTGAAGTAATACCCTATACACAGAGTGAAGCCGACATTACGGCCGCCGCAAGGTTTGACTGCCTGATGAACCGCCTGTTTATTGAGCCCACACTAGGCATGGGTTATCCTGAAACAGATTGGGATGTGATGGAAAAGTTTACCATCCAGCATTCAACCTGGCGACATACAGAGCGTCTTAGTTTCGACTTTGACTTCATCGGCCTGCAGAATTATTTTCCCATCACTGTAAAGTACAATCCCTTTGTACCCATCCTGCAGGCCTGGGAGGTAAAGGCAAAAGGACGGAAGAAGCCACATACTGCCATGGGCTGGGAGATCAATGCCGGCAGCTTTTATAATATCATCAAACAATTTGCCGCCTATCCTAACATCAGGCAGCTAATGATTACAGAGAACGGCGCAGCCTACCATGATAAGCTAACAGAAAGCGGTGTACATGATGCTGAACGCATTGAATATTTTCAGCTATATCTGGAATCCTTATTAAAGGCCAGACGTGAAGGCCTGAATATAACTGGCTATATGGCCTGGACGCTGATGGATAACTTTGAATGGGCTGAAGGATTCAATGCCCGCTTTGGTTTGGTACATGTAGACTTCAAGACCCAGCAACGTACTGTCAAGGACTCGGGTTACTGGTTTCAGGACTTCCTAAAACACTAAAACAGCCTTTAAAACCAATTGAGGCTTTTTTCGTATATTTATAGATTCAAAACCATCTTCCTATGGACAAAATCGTAATATTTGAAACCTTTTATAATCCCATTGAAGCAAGTATCGTTAAATCTCGTTTGATAGATAGCGGTGTACAATGTTTTCTTTCCGACGAGCATATGATGGTTGTCAATCCGTTGTATAATCAGGCACTTGGGGGCGTAAAGCTCCATCTTTTTGAAAGAGATGCGCTTCTGGCGAGGCAAATACTCGAAGATGAAAACGTACAGCTCCCGATAGAAGAACTGGAAAGCAATACAGTGACTTGCCCGGAGTGCAGTTCCAATCATGTAGGTTATGTACAGGCCACAAAGAACCGCTTTTCAATCCTTACCATGTTGATCTCCTTCGTCTTTCTTCTTTTTCCTTTTTATGCCAGGAAGACACATCACTGCTTTAACTGTGAAAATGAATTTTAATCAACATTGCATAAAAAAAACGCATGGTTAAATGGCCATGCGTTTTTTTATAATATGCAATGTTGATTACGCTTTTTTGGCAGCAGCTTCTCTGCGGATGATGTTTAATGCGCCACCTGCTTTGAACCATTCGATCTGCTGTGCATTATAACTATGGTTTACAGAAATCTCATCTTTTGTGCCGTCTGCATGATTCAGCACCAGTGTCAGCGGAACATTAGGTGCAAATGTAGTTAAGCCGTTGATGTCCACTACATCATCTTCCAGAATCTTCTCATAATCATCCTTATGTACAAAAGTAAGCGCAAGCATACCCTGTTTTTTCAGGTTAGTCTCATGGATACGGGCAAAAGATTTTACCAGTACCGCACGTACACCCAGGTGACGTGGCTCCATAGCGGCATGCTCACGGCTTGAACCTTCTCCGTAGTTTTCATCACCCACTACAAGTGAGCCCAGACCTGCGGCCTTATAGGCACGTTGTGTTGCAGGAACCGGACCATATTCGCCGGTCAGTGTATTCTTAACGAAGTCGGTTTTTTCATTATAAAAATTCACCGCACCGATCAGCATATTGTTAGAAATATTGTCCAAATGACCACGGAACTTCAGCCATGGGCCAGCCATGGAGATGTGATCAGTAGTACATTTTCCTTTTGCCTTGATCAGTAATTTCAGACCCTTCAGGTCAGTGCCTTCCCATGAGGCGAAAGGGTCAAGCAGCTGAAGCCTGTGAGAAGTAGGGGAAACCAATACTTCTACGCCACTACCATCGGCAGCAGGCTGCTGGTATCCCGCATCTTCAACTGCAAAACCATTGGTCGGCAATTCATAACCAGTAGGCTCATCCAGTTTCACCTGCTCACCCTTGTCATTGGTCAGGGTATCTGTAAGGGGGTTGAAGCTTAGGTCACCGGCTATAGCCAGGGCAGTCACCAGTTCAGGTGAGGCTACAAAAGCAAATGTATTCGGGTTACCATCCGCACGTTTTGCAAAGTTCCTGTTAAAGGAGTGAACGATGGTGTTTTTTTCTTGTTTCTCTGCACCAACCCTGTCCCACATACCAATACACGGTCCGCAAGCATTGGTAAATACTTTGGCACCAATACTCTTGAACACATCCATAAAACCATCACGCTGAATGGTGTAGCGGATCTGCTCTGAGCCTGGATTGATACAATATTCCGCCCTGGTGATCAATCCTTTTTCTGAAACCTGTCTGGCGATACTGATCGCACGGGAGATATCCTCGTATGAAGAGTTGGTACAAGATCCGATCAGGCCTACATCAATTTTAGTGGGCCATCCGTTCGCTTCAGCCACTTCCTTCATTTTAGAAATAGGTGTAGCAAGATCCGGTGTAAAAGGGCCGTTTAAATAAGGCTCCAGTTCAGACAGGTTGATCTCGATCAGCTGATCAAAATATTTCTCAGGATCAGCATATACTTCTGCATCACCGGTTAAGTGTTCCTTAATTGCATTGGCGGCATCAGCTACCTCCGCTCTTTCAGTAGCACGCAGGTAACGTTCCATACTTTCGTCATAACCAAAAGTAGAAGTAGTAGCACCGATCTCGGCACCCATATTACAAATGGTTCCTTTACCAGTACAGCTCATACTCGTTGCGCCTTCGCCAAAATATTCAACAATCGCTCCGGTACCACCTTTTACAGTCAGGATGCCCGCTACTTTCAGAATCACATCTTTAGCCGATGTCCAGCCATTTAGCTTTCCTGTTAATTTGATGCCGATCAGCTTCGGGAATTTCAGCTCCCATGGCAATCCGGCCATCACATCACAGGCATCAGCACCGCCCACACCGATCGCTACCATACCCAGGCCACCTGCGTTTACGGTATGCGAGTCAGTACCGATCATCATTCCACCTGGAAAGGCATAATTTTCCAGTACCACCTGGTGAATAATGCCAGCACCCGGTTTCCAGAAACCGATGCCATATTTATTTGAAACTGAAGCGAGGAAATCAAAAACTTCCTTGCTTTCCGTATTTGCAGCAGGTAAATCTATTTCAGCCCCATTTTTTGCAGTGATCAGGTGATCGCAATGAACTGTAGAAGGAACAGCCACTTTAGGTCTGCCAGCCTGCATAAATTGTAATAAAGCCATTTGAGCAGTGGCATCTTGCATGGCCACACGGTCAGGAGTAAAATCTACATAGTCAGTACCCCTTACATAAGCGGTGCTTGCATGTCCATCCCAAAGGTGGGTATAAAGTATTTTTTCTGAAAGTGTTAAAGGTCTGCCTACTAATTTACGTGCCGCCTCAACTCGGGGGCCAAAGTTTGCATACACCTTTTTGATCATTTCTATATCAAAAGCCATTGATAATAAAGGTTAAAAGGGTAAGAATTTTATAATTTGTAGCGAATTTACAAAAAAAAACAGGCGTGGGTCATCATCTGGAGATCATTATATTATTTATACCTATTCTAAATAAATGGATACTTTTTGCTGTAGTTAATCCAGGCAAGGCTTAAGCGTCCATAACTGGACAGTATAGTTCATTTACGGACACCCTTTAAATTGAACTTTCATATAAATAATTGAAATACAGTGAATTATCAGTTTTGATTATTCTGGCCTGCACTTGGCTCAACAGGCCATGTCAGAGCGATACAAACCGGTAACCGAGTTGCGTAAAATGCTCCAGCATCAGGGGTAGAGCATATTTTAAGCGGTCAAAGGCCTTTAGGCTGTCGTGAAATACGACGATGGATCCGCTACCGGTATGTTTTATCACATTATGAAGGCATTTGTCAGGAGCCAGGTCAATATCGAAGTCCCCGCTCAGCACATCCCACATAATGACCTGTATGTTAGGCTGCAGGCTGCGGAGCCTTGTTATCTGTGACTTTTTTATCCTGCCGTAAGGTGGGCGAAATAAGTTTGTTTTGGTTAGTTCCTGACATTTTTGAAAGTTTTTTAGGTATATTTCGTCCGGAGTATCCCAGCCCTTCAAATGATTGAAGGTATGATTTCCGATGGAATGACCTGCGTTCTTTATATCTTCAAAAATATCAGGATGCTTGTAAATATTATCTCCAATACAGAAAAAAGTGGCTTTGGCATTATAACTTTTTAGAGTTTCTAGTGCGAAGTCTGTAACATCGGGTATAGGTCCATCGTCAAAGGTTAAATAAATAACTTTTTCGTTCCGGTTTTTATGCCAGGTAAGCGACGGATAATACCATCTTAAAAAAAATGGAGATTTTATCAGGTACATGTTCAAACTTAGAAAAAAAAGACGTTTGTTGTACCCGAAAATTTACAAAATGAATAGGTTGTTTATGTTAATATTGTGAAATTTAAATTATGAAAAAAATCGCCCTTAACGGTTTAGTATCCAGGCTTACCTTAATACTTTCTCTAGTGTTTCTTGCGGGGTTTATACAAAATGCTTCTGCTCAGGAAGTAATTACTTTACGGCAAGCCATTGATGAAACACTCAATAATAACCTGCAGGTGAAGCAATCTAAGTTCAGTGAGGAGCTTGCGGGTGAAGACTTCAGGCAATCAAAGTTGGCGATCTACCCGAGTTTGAATGCTTCTGCCAATCAAAACATGGGATGGGGGCGTAATAACCTTGGTAATTCCGGTGTTTTCGAAAATACGCAGAATTATAGTTTCAGTCCGGGTGCAAACCTAAGTGTAGACCTGTTCAACGGCTTTGCCAAACTGAATCAAATCAGGCAAAATAAAATTCTCCTGGATGCAGGGAAAGCCAACACCGATAAAATCAAGAACGACCTCATCCTTCAGGTTATCACTTCTTACATGCAGATACTGTATAATAAAGATTTCCTGGTAGCTGCTAAACAGCAACTATCGGTAGCTCAACAGCAGTTAAACCAACAGCAGGAGCTTCTTGACGTCGGTAATAAGACCCTGGCTGATCTTGCTGAATCAAAGTCGCAGGTTGCAACTGCCGAACTGGATGTGACTACGGCAGAGAACTCATTAACCATATCTTACCTTACGCTCGCACAGCTGATGGATATTCCCTCCTCGACAGTATATGTGGTGCAGGCACCCGACATTTCAAGTTTTAGTGGTACAGGCGCAGTTTACAACCCTGAAGAGGTTTATAGTGAGGCATTAGGTCTTTTCCCGGATATTAAGCTGGCTGCACTGCAAACTGCTGTAGCAAAAAAGAGCATCGATATTGCTAAAGGCAACCTTTATCCGAGACTGTCTTTGAGCGGTAGCTACGGATCTTTTTACAACTATAATTATAACGTGGCTGCGGGATTTGAAAATGCTGCTTTGTGGAATCAGATCAGCAATAATGTATCAAAAGGAGTTGGCATGGGCTTGAGTATACCGATTTTCAACGGGCTTCAGGCAAGAATCAACGTAAAGAAAGCGAGGATTAACTATCTTCAGAGCCAAGCCGATGAGCAACTTGCCAAAAATAACCTTAACAAGATTGTTTACCAGGCGGTAGCAGACCTAAAAGCCGCACAAAGTACTTTTGAATCTACCTCTAAAACATTTGCTGCACGTAAAGAGTCTTTTTCAGTGATCGAACAGCGTTACAACGTAGGCCTGGTGAATGCGCTGGATTACAGTACATCACAGACCAATAGGAACAGAGCAGAAATAGATATGATCAGGGCCAAATACGACTTATTATTTAAGGCAAAGGTGATAGATTATTATCTCGGTAAACAAATTGAATTTTAAAAATGCTGAGCCGAAACGCAACAAAATAAATACCCTTAAATAAAACAATAGATGAAACTAAAAACCATATTAATTATAGTAGGTGTTCTGATCGTACTGGTGGCGGTTGCGAAATTTACCGGTTTAATAGGCGGAGAGAAGGCCGAAAAGGTAACGGTCGAGAAAGCTGGAAAGCGGAACGTTATTGAAACCGTTACCGCCAGTGGTAAAATCCAGCCGGAGACGGAAGTAAAACTCAGCTCTGAAGTGTCTGGTGAAGTTACCGAACTGCTGGTAAAGGAAGGTGATGTGGTAAAAAAAGGACAACTCCTGATGAAGGTGAGACCAGATGTGCTAAAGTCGGGCTATGATAGGGCTATCGCGTCCAATAGTTCTCAGAGAGCAAGTGTCGCTGCTTCTCAGCAGGTATTGCAACAAAATCAGGCCAACTTTGTAAACGCAGAAGCAACTTACAAGCGTAACGTAGAACTGTTCAATAAGAAGGTGATCTCTGTCTCAGAGTTCGACGCGGCAAAGGCGGCTTACCTTACAGCCAAAACCAATCTGGGCAGATCGAAAGAAGATTATACCGCAGCTAAATTTCAGTTGGCGCAGACCGGTGCCAATGTTCAGGAAGCAAGCGCAAACCTGGCAAAAGCCACTATCTTTGCTCCGGTTGATGGCGTCATCTCCAAGCTTTCAGTTGAACTGGGCGATCGTATTCTGGGAACAGCCCAAATGGCGGGTACAGAGATCATGCGAATCTCCAATCTGACGTCAATGGAAGTAAACGTTGATGTAAATGAAAATGACATCAACAGAGTAAATGTCAATGACAATGCGGTAATAGAAGTAGATGCCTTTGCCGACAAGAAATTCAAAGGTATCGTTACCGAGATCGCAAGCTCCTCAAAAGATGTTGGTACCGTAACCTCTACCGATCAGGTAACCAACTTCAATGTTAAAGTGCGGATCCTGGCAGAATCTTACAGCAACCTTACCCAGGGAGCCAAAGATCTTCCTTCGCCCTTCAGACCCGGTCTTAGCGCCACGGTAGACATAGAAAGCGAATCTCTCAACGGGCTTGCGATTCCTATCCAGTCCGTTTTTACCGGCGATATGAAGGCCAAACAGGGCCCCGGAGACAACAGCGGGGATGACGATCAGCAAAAATCGAAGCTCACAGACAAAACCGTTAAACAATATGTCTATATCTATAACAACGGGACGGTAAAAAAGACAGAAGTAACTACAGGTATCCAGAATGATCAGTATATCATCATTAAATCCGGTATTAAGGCCAATCAGGAAATAGTAACAGGTCCTTACTCTGCCATTCAGAACCGATTGAAAGACGGTGCCAAAGTAGAAAAAACAACTAAAGATCAACTGTTTGCCGCGCCTAAATAAAAAGTAAACAGCCGCACTCATTTTAAATAAGTAAATTGCCCCGGTTTTAAAACAAAGAACCGGGGTTTTTTATTTATTCACTATGGTACCTAAAGTTGCAATGATAGGTGGCGGTAGCTGGGCTACTGCGATCGTCAAAATGCTTTCAGATAATTTTACCGCGAAGGAGGTTTATTGGTGGATGCGCAATACTGAGGCGATAACACACCTGCAGAAATACAAACATAACCCCAACTACCTGAGCTCAGTAGAGATCAGGATCCCTGAGGAAAACATTTCAAATGACCTGGCACAAATCATCAGCCTGGCCGATTATATCGTACTCAACGTACCCGCTGCTTTCCTGAAGGAAACCCTGCAGGGCATTACAGCCGCGCAGCTTAAGGGCAAAAAGATCATTTCTGCGATTAAGGGCATCGTGCCCGATGAAAACATGATCATCGGAGAATTTCTCAACACCCGATACGAAGTAGCGCTGGAAGATATACTGGTCATCAGCGGACCGTGCCATGCAGAAGAAGTCGCGCTGGAAAAACTTTCCTACCTCACCATCGCATGTATCGATACCGATCTGGCAGTTGCATTTGCCAGCCTGATCAGCACACGCTACATCAAAACAAATGTATCAGATGATATTTTTGGTACAGAGTATGCTGCGGTGCTGAAAAATATCTATGCAGTCGCCAGCGGAATCTGTCATGGAGTCGGCTATGGCGATAACTTCCAGGCCGTACTGATTTCGAATGCCATCCGCGAGATCAAACGATTTGTAGACGCCGTGCACCCTATTTCCAGAGACATTAAAGAATCCGCCTACCTGGGCGACCTGCTGGTAACAGCCTACTCGCAGTTTAGCCGTAACCGTACTTTTGGCAACATGATTGGCAAAGGTTATACGGTAAAATCAGCACAGCTGGAAATGAATATGATTGCAGAAGGATATTACGCCGCCAACAGCATGCATCATGTAAATAAGAAATATAAGGTAGATATGCCCATCAGCAGGGCAGTATATGCCATCCTCTATGAAAAGCACTCACCTCACATTGAAATGCGCCTGCTCACAGAGCAGTTAAACTAAATAAAAAAGCTCCCGGCGATTATTCCCGGGAGCTTTTTGTTTATGTTGTTACTGGTAGTTAAGACCTGCGTTTTCTATCACTGCCGCCTTCACGTCTTCCGGCACCGCTTCCGCCTCTGTCTTCACGGCTTCTTCCCGAGAAATCTCTGAAACCACCACCGCTGTTTCCGCCTTCACGTCTTCCTGAACCACCGCCATAGCTTTTTCTCTCGCCGCCTTCACGTCTTCCACCGCCATAACCACCGCCGCCGCTTCTTCTCTCGCCACCGCCAGAACTGCTCCGGCTGCGTCCGCCGCCATCACCATCAGCAGTCTTTTCGATCCTTACACCACGGTTGTTGAACTCAACACCTTTGAAGTTGTTAAGCAAAGAGTCAGCGGTATCATCCATTACTTCGATGAAAGAATAGACACCTTTTAAATCGATTTTACCAACTGCTTTTCCGCTGATCTTTCCGTTGTTGCAAACAAAAGACAACAAATCACCCCTGGTGAAATCATCCACAGACCCGAGGTTGATGAAAAACCGGGTATACCCTTCACTTCCTCTTGATGGTCTGTCTCCACGTTCACCACGCTCACCTCTTTCTCCGCGCTCGCCACGGTCATCCGCAGAAGCATTCAGGTCAGGTGCATTTTTGTAATACTCCAAAAAGCGGTTAAACTCCAGGGAAGCAAAACGTTTGATCACTTCTTCTTTGCTCAGTTCAGTAAATTCGTCCATGATGCGCGGTATATACTGCTCAATCTGAGCCTCATTTACCTCTACATTGTGAACCTTATGAACAAGGGCAAATAATTGTTTTTCGCATACATCAAAACCAGTAGGCAGATCAGCTTTGGTAAATTTCTTACCAATGATGCGCTCTATCTGACGGATCTTGCCAATTTCCTTAGTGTTTACGATACAGATAGAAATACCCGTTTTACCAGCACGGCCGGTACGGCCACTACGGTGGGTATAACTTTCAATTTCGTCCGGCAATGAATAATTGATTACGTGCGTCACATTGTTTACGTCGATACCACGTGCAGCCACGTCGGTAGCGATCAGCAATTGCATATGACGGTCGCGGAAACGCTGCATCACCTTATCACGCTGCTGCTGAGAAAGATCTCCGTGTAATGCGTCGGCATTGTAACCATCTTTGATCAAATGCTCAGCTACATCCTGCGTGTCCAGTTTGGTCTTGCAAAATACAACCGCGAAGATCTCAGGATTGAAATCCACAATACGTTTCAAGGCAGCATATTTATCTCTTGCACGTACCGTATAGTACTCATGCTCGATATTTACGTTACCCGTGTTTTTGGTACCCATGGTCAGCTCAACAGGAGAGTCCATGTAATTTTTAGCTATCCTTCTAACCTCAGGAGGCATAGTAGCGGAGAATAACCATGTTTTTTTGTCGTCAGGAGTGGTAGACAAAATGTCGTTGATGTCTTCCTGGAAGCCCATGTTCAGCATTTCATCAGCTTCGTCAAGTACTACATATTTCACATTGGTGAAATCTATAGCCTTACGGCCTATGATGTCTAACATGCGGCCCGGTGTAGCCACTACTATCTGTACACCGATTCTAATTTCACGCAGCTGCTGCATAATGTTTGCGCCACCGTAAACGGCAACGACATTAGCACCAGAAATGTTTTTTGAGAAATTTTTGATGTCGCTCGTAATCTGCAAGCAAAGCTCTCTTGTCGGGCATAGAATTAGTGCCTGTGGCTTATTGCTTTTAAAGTCGATCAATTCTAACAGAGGTAAACCGAATGCGGCTGTCTTTCCTGTTCCTGTTTGGGCCAAACCAACAAAATCGTTATTGCCCTCTAACAGCACAGGAATACTTTGTTCCTGAATAGGAGTAGGCGTTTCGAAACCTAAATCCTTTACGGCATTAACAACGTCATCACTTATCCCCAATTTACTAAATGGGTTTATCATGTAAAATAATTTATTAAGCCGCAAAGGTACGGTTAATAATTGGTATTTTACAGAAGCGTAACTAAATAAAAATGAGGTGATTAATTATCTCAGTCGATCGGCCGATCGCAGTAATTGTTCATCTTTCCGGATTCCGCGGATCGCAAGTACACAAAACACCAAGGTGAAAAGCGGCAGAAAGGTTCCTGCTGTCAGAACCCGCCCTTTCAATCCTCCTGGCAACTGCTGTCCGTTCAGCGCACACAATACAATTAAAACGACAATGGAAAGCATGCCGGCGATAATGATATTTTTTTGAATATTCCGGTTTCTGAAGGAAAAGATAGCAGCAAAACAAAGCAGGGCGGCGATGCCGTTTAAGGCCAGGGGCGCAATTTCTATGTCTGCCACATAACCAGTTCCTGTTCCAGACTTAATTTCCTGACGGTTTCCGCTGGTATATACACTATATTCAGTGCTGCCTGCATTTGTAGTTGCAAGCGGCAGAAAAAACAGAAATATCAGCGTTATAACCGCTAAAAGCAACCAAACGGACTGGATTCTTTGTATCATATCAATTCCATAATTTTAGCAAAGATATTAAAAGACAGAAACTAACCAATCCAAAAACAGATTAAGAATACTAGATTTGTAATATTGAATACGCAGCGTTACTTTATTGAACTCTCCTACAACGGCACCGGATACCACGGCTGGCAGATCCAGCCAAATGCGATTACGGTACAGGAATGCCTGGATAAGGCCCTGTCTACTTATTTCCGGCAAGTTGTAACTTCACTCGGCTGCGGACGTACAGATGCCGGGGTTCACGCCACTCAGTTTTATGCACATTTTGACCTGACAGACAACAATATGGATGCGGTTCGCTCGGTGACGGGGATCAATTCATTGCTCCCCTATGGGATCGCAGTGAAGCGTGTTTTTGAAACCACCTCCCATGCCCATGCCCGTTTTAATGCCACAGAAAGAGCCTATCATTACCACATCCACTTCCATAAAGACCCCTTTAAACTCGATCGCTCATGGCTGTTTAAAGGAGAGCTGGATGTTGATGCCATGAATGAAGCAGCAGCCACCCTGCTGAATTATACCGATTTTTCCTGCTTCAGCAAGTCAAATACACAAACTTTTACCAACAATTGCAAAATTACCGAAGCATTTTTTACGCAACAGGCAGACGGATTGCAATTTACTATACGAGCCGATCGTTTTTTAAGAAATATGGTACGGGCCATTGTCGGTACATTGGTCAGGATCGGTAAAAAAGAAATCGGCCTGGATCAGTTTCAGGAAATCATTGTGAGCGGGAACAGGAGCAATGCAGGGCAATCTGTCCCTGCATGCGGGTTATACCTGGTCAGCGTAATCTATCCATTTGTAAAATAACTATGTCAAAAATAACCGGAGACGCGATTAATATAGGGCTATTGAAAAGGGTTTTTCAATATGTAAAACCGTATAAACGCATATTTATATGGGCGGTGGTGCTAACCATTTTGCTTGCGCTGATCGCCCCTGTGAGGCCTTTCCTGATCCAGTATACGTTAGACAACTATATCATGAAAGGCAACAATTCAGGCCTGCTTTCCATGACCATACTGATGCTCGTTCTGCTGGTACTGCAGGCAGCGATCCAGTTTAGCCATACTCTGCTTACCAATACGCTGGGTCAGTCTGCCATCCGCGACCTCAGGATCAACGTATTCAATCACATCACAAAACTGCGGTTAAAATACTTCGACAACACGCCCATAGGGCAGCTCATCACCCGGACCGTTTCAGATCTGGAAACCATTGCCGAAATCTTTTCCGAAGGCCTTATCGTCATCATAGGAGATATCCTGATGGTGATCGTCATCATCGGCGTAATGGTCTATAAAGACTGGGCGCTCACACTGGTAGTACTGCTGCCAATGCCGCTCCTGATCATTGCCACCTCTATATTTCAGAAATCGATAAAATCTGCTTTTCAGGAAATCAGAACCGAGGTATCCAATTTGAATACCTATCTGCAGGAACACATTACAGGCGTGTCAATTATCCAATATTTTGCCAGGGAAGAACAGGAATACAAAAAATTTATAAAGATCAATTCACGCTACCGTGATGCCAACATCCGATCAAACTGGTATTATTCCATATTTTTTCCGGTTGTAGAAATCATCTCTGCCATGTCGCTGGGTTTGCTGGTATGGTTTGGCGCAAAGAGTATCCTGGCCAATCCACTGGTCATCACTCCCGGAACAATTGCCGAGTTTATACTCTACATCAGTATGCTGTTCAGACCCATCCGTGAGCTTGCAGATAAATTCAATACACTTCAAATGGGTATGGTAGGTGCCGAACGCGTTTTCAAAGTCCTCGATACAGATGAGGTTACGGAAAACAAAGGCATCCATACCCCCGAAAAAATGGAGGGTGCAATTTCTTTTAAAAATGTATGGTTTGCCTACAATGATGAAAATTATGTACTAAAAGATATTTCATTTGAGGTGCCGGCAGGCAAGACCATTGCGCTGGTGGGCGCAACGGGTGCTGGAAAGTCTTCTACCATTAATATTCTGAACCGCTTTTATGAAATCCAGAAAGGTACAATTACCGTTGACGGCATAAAAATCCAGGATTATGAACTCAATTTTCTAAGGAGCAATATTGCTACTGTGCTGCAGGACGTATTCCTTTTTTCAGATACCATATACAACAATGTAACCCTCAATAATCCCGGGATCAGCATGGAACAGGTGGTCGATGCGGCAAAAAAAGTGGGCGCACACGAGTTCATTGAAAGATTACCGGGTGCATACCAGTACAATGTAATGGAACGGGGCGCAACATTGTCAGCCGGGCAGGCGCAGCTCATTTCATTTATCCGTGCGCTGGTCTACAATCCCTCTATTCTGGTACTGGACGAAGCTACTTCATCGGTAGATACAGAAACCGAGATCCTGATACAGCGGGCCATAGAAAACCTCATGAAAGGCCGTACTTCTATTGTCATTGCCCACCGCTTGTCTACCATTCAAAAAGCCGATAAAATCCTGGTACTCGACAAGGGTGAGATCAAGGAGATGGGAACACACCAGCAATTGCTGAAACTGAACGGTTATTACAAAAAATTGTACGATCTGCAATTCAATTCTACCGGAATTACCACTGCTTAAGCAAAAAGAATGCTGCTGGCGAAGTCAGGAAGTACCTTTGCCTGACCTGCCTGCTACCTTGCTGTTACTGACTGCGCTATGACAGCACGGTGAGTCCGCCATGAGTCCGCCTTTTTACTGGGAAAAGGCGGACTCACCGTGGACTCATGGTGGACTCATGGCGGACTCACTACCTACGAGGTAGCGCCCAGTTATAGACTTAACTTAATTGAACCAATTGTGGAAATAGCGACAGAATCTTTAGTGCTGTTTCCCTGTATTCTTCAGGTGCATGATTTCGTCAAACTGTACTTTGGCCACAGGGTAGTGTGTGAGGCTTTGTCTTACTTGGGATATTTTTTGATAAGCAGCAAAAGATATTTTTGCCGGAACAGGATTGGACAAGTAAAGCCTGCAATTCTCGCGAAGTACCTCAAGTTTATCAAATTGCTCCATATGGTTGTAAAAGGCAGAGTCATTAACTGCCGGAAGCAGTGCCCGCTGTACCAGGATCTTCAGGTAAAGGACGGGTGCAGTAGTTTGTTTTTGCAGCCTTTCCGCATCCGCCAGACGATTCAATGCCTCCTGATACCTGCCTTTTGTATAGGCAGCCTGTGCCGCAGTTAATTTGGAGCCGCTAGGCCCTATTTGCGCGAAACCGCACAGCATCAAGCCGTTGAACGTAAGGATCAGGATAAGCGCTTTCATAGGGCAATAATTTTCCAATTATAACTTAAAAAACACGTAAATCGTATTGCAATAAAAAATTAGTATACTAGTCTGATGAAACCTATTTTTTCGAATCTTACATTTCAGGTATTGTTTGCCATTACTTTAGGAATTGTGGCCGGCGTGTTGTTTCCAGGCTTTGCTCCGCATGCCAAACTGATCAGCCAGAGTTTCATTAATATGATCAGTATGCTGATCGCACCTATTATATTCCTGACCATTGTATTGGGCATAGCCCATATGGGAGACATGAAAAAGGTAGGGCGCGTGGGCGGAAAGGCATTGCTTTATTTCGAGATCGTAACTACGCTGGCGATCATTATAGGGATGCTGATAGCCAATTTGCTGCAGCCGGGTGCGGGCATTCAAACGGAGGCCGGTGATGTCAGTAAAATAAAGACTTATACAGACCAGGCGGGAAGTATCAACTGGGTTGAATTTCTAAGCCATATCATTCCCCACAATATTTTTGAATCTTTTAGTAAGGGCGATATTCTGCAGATCCTGTTCTTTGCGATCCTGTTTGGGTACGGGCTCAATAAGATGGGAGAAACAGGAGCATCTCTTTTGGGAACATTTGAAAAGATCTCGAAAGTGTTCTTCAATATCATGAAACTGGTGATGCGCCTGGCGCCGCTGGGTGCCTTCGGGGGAATGGCCTATAGTGTAGGAACTTACGGACTGGGTACGCTGTTGCCGATGGCCAAGCTGATGGGTTCGGTCTATCTTACCTGTTTCCTGTTCATTTTTGTAGTGCTCAACGGCATTTGCAGATATTATAAATTCAGTCTCTGGCAATACCTGAAATTCATCAGGCAGGAAATCCTTATTGTGTTGGGAACGTCTTCTTCCGAGTCTGTTTTGCCAAGTATGATGCAGAAAATGGAAGCTATAGGCTGTAAGAAGTCTGTCGTGGGACTGGTTATTCCTACCGGATATTCCTTCAATCTGGATGGGACGGCGATCTATCTTTCCATGGCGGTGATCTTTCTGTGCCAGGTATTCCATGTTGAGCTTTCTGTAGGGCAGCAAATCAGTGTGCTGGCTGTTTTGATGGTGACCTCTAAAGGAGCTGCCGGGGTAACCGGAAGTGGATTTATTGTGCTTGCCTCTACACTGACTGCACTGAAAATTATGCCGGTAGAGCACATCGCCATCCTGCTGGGAGTAGACAGGTTCATGTCTGAGGCGAGAGCGATCACGAATATGATCGGGAACGGGATCGCGACGATTGTGATCGCCAAGAGTGAAAATGAATTTGATGAGGAAAAATACAGATTGGCTATACAGCCGGCGACTATAGAAAACTTAGAAGATGAAGTATAGATCAAAATGATATTTCACTGAAAATCACTAAATTGCTTTATGAAGTTGGTCGCTTTCCTTTTTTTTACATTATTTGTGGCATCCCTAAATGGATTTAGTCAGGCGCAGGTCAGTTTCGGATTACAAGGATGGACAGTCTATGCTGAAGACAAAGAGTGGAAGAAAGTGATTGTTTGCAAGGATGATGAAAGCGTTTGGGCACTGACGACGTCCGGAATGGTTTACTACAAGCAGGCGACAAGTTTGGTTTTCACTGAATTTGGTCCAACGGCAGGTATGCAGGTGACAGATCTTGCTGGTTATAGTATGGATCAGATGTATTTTTTACTTGCCTCTAATGTGCTGAACTATTGCGAAAATCAGGGAGCTATGCAGCCTCTGGATATGCTCAGTGCCGGGACGCTGAGTGGTGTAGCGGTAGTCAATGGTGAGGAGAATGTGTATTTATCGGGCTCGTTTTTTAGGGGTATCCAAGACTGGCTGCTAGTAGCGGGCAGTACCGGCATGAGGTCGGTATTGAAAATTTCTCCTGCCACTTCATCGATTTACGGACCTGTTTCTCTAATTATGAATTGGAGAATTACAAACTCTGGTTTTAAGTCGATTGATCTTCAGGGCAAAAATACTGCTGTGGACCCCTGTTTCGGCAACCTGGAATACAGCTACTATAATGGCAGCAGCGAACGTATCGTAATGCCCGAGACTTCCCCCTATGGCGGAATCAATTGCACATACATCGAAGGCTCGTTTAATAGAGCTGTTGATGGCGAATTGTTGCTTGACTATTGGGGTACGAATCAGGGATTGTTCGTGAAAAAAGCTAAGTCATGTGGCGTCGATCGTATAAAAAGAATAAAGGAGACTCTTAAGTTTAACGATCTTGAGGAACTGAATCCTGCCAGACAGTTATTCAATTTCAAATTGATGCTGGCGGCTACTAGCGACGGTTTATATTTTTCTTCCAGTCCAGTTGAGTGGACCCCGGCTAACTTTGATGAAAGATTGGATCAGCTAAGTTTCGTCCGATATAATATTGATATGGGCAAGGCGAACTCCATTGCTTCAGGGGTCAAGAGCACGGAAAGCGTGCTTTCGGAAAATGCATATAATCTGTGCGAGCAGGATGTTTGGGTGGCCGCTGAGAATGGCATCTATAAGCTTACCATGGCGCCGGGTCGCATCGATTCAGATTTTGCCGACCGGGAGGAAACGACACCGATCATTACCGTGAGCCCTGGTAATGGAGGTACCCTACATAATTTGTGTAATGGTCAGCAATATCAATTGAGTGTGGAGTTGCCAGGACTGGATCGTAGCGACTACACCATCAGGTGGTTTATGGACGAGGAACGGTACAGTGACCGAAGAGAGCGCACGGAATGGTTTAACCAAAGTTCCCTTATTTTAGATAGCAGAGGTTTATACGGGGTGGAAATCACTTATGGTTGCGGTAACGTAATTGCAACGCGTGGTATTTGGCTGAGAAAAGTACCCGATCCGGTTTTTAGCATCAATACGGAGTTTGCAAATGAAATTTTGCTCTGCCAGGGGGGAAATCTGGAGTTAACCACCAAGCAAACTGAAGACAGAGGGCTTGATCCTTACGAGTTTCGATGGCTCAAAGACGGAGTGGTTATCAGCGGGCAAACCAGCAACAAATACCAGGCAACTACGGCCGGAGAATATGTGGTTCAAATTAAAAACTGTGTGGGAGATTATGTGTCTTCCAAGACCATCAATGTAACTGAGCAGGTGCTGGTAACACCACAAATCACCAGGAGCAGCAACAAGTCGCTTTGTTTTGGAGAAATCGTGAAGCTGAGTGCACCCGATGTTGTCGGTGCATCCTATAAGTGGAGTAATGCGGCCACAACCAGGGAGATAGAGGTGAGTACTTCTGGAAACTACACGGTGGATGTGATTTATGGCGCTGGCTGTACCCAGCGTAGCGCAACGGTTAGCATAGTGGTGAACCCGGAACTGAGACTTGATGCGCCGCCGGAAGTGCAGATCTGTACCATGCGCGAGCAGAAGATAAATCTGAGCGGCCCTGCTGGTTTTGTCAAATATACCTGGGACGGGATTCCCGGTGGCGCTGCCGCTCTGGAGGTCAGCGGTCCGGGACAGCACAAGCTGGAGGTAGAGGATGCGTCCGGTTGTAAGGCTGAGGTATTATATATCGTGGTTCCGAATTGCCCACCGTTAATACCTCCAAACGTTTTTAGTCCGAACGGAGATGGGAAAAATGATACATGGAGGCTGGAGGGGCTGGAAGATCATCCGGAGACGGTGGTTCGGGTGTACAACCGTTATGGCGAGCTTGTTTTTGAAGGGAAAGGGACCAGGCCGGTATGGGACGGGAAACTGAAGGGTGCGGATGTGCCGGTCGGGGTTTATTATTACGTGGTGACCAATAAGCAGTCTGATGGAATGACGGGTTCGCTTACTCTGATCAGGTAAATGATGTGTGACCATTTGTGAATGCCTTTTGAAACTATCAATTTAATTGTATTTTGCGTGTGAAACCAAATTTTGCACAAATGAAGAATACCTGTTTCTTAATGCTTGCCTGTTTTATGTTACTAAGCTGCGGCGGGGTTAAGCAGTCTGCCGATACGGCAAATGATGAAAAAAAAGGCTGGAAAAAGCTTTTCAACGATAAGGACATTAACGATTGGTTTGTAAAGATCCATCATCATGAGGTAGGAGAAAATTATGGCAATACCTTTAGGGTTGAGGATGGGATGATCAAGATCCGTTATGATCAGTATGGCGATTTCAATGATCAGTTTGGCCATTTATACTACAAAACGCCTTATGCTTATTATCACCTGCGTTTTGAATACCGTTTTGTGGGTAAACTGCAAAAGGGTGCTCCAGGTTATACTTTGCTGAACAGCGGGGTGATGTTCCATTCGCAGGATCCGCGAACCATGCTGAAGGAGCAGGACTGGCCAATATCAATAGAGATGCAGCTGCTTGCCGGACTGGGCGACGGGAAGTCAAGACCAACGGGCAATATGTGTTCTCCGGGTACCGATGTGGTGTATAAGGGCAAGGTTTCGGAAGATCATTGCATCAACTCTACATCTAAAACCTATGATGGTGAACAATGGGTGAAAGGTGAACTGATTGTACAGGGTAACAGATTAATTACGCACGTTATAAACGGCGATACTGTGCTGCAGTATTCCAGGCCAACGATAGGCGGTGGGGTAGCGAATGGTTATAATCCTAAGTATAAAAAGGACGGGAAACTGCTGAGCAGCGGCTTTATTGCGCTGCAGAGTGAAGGGCAGCCGATCGATTTCAGAAATATAGAAATTAAACAGCTTCCGCACGATTGAAAGCCTGTTGCTTTCACCTGAATTTCCTCAGGAAATAAAGTTGTTTTTTGAGGTCCGGGGAGATATTGATAATTGTTTTTAAGAACTATTTTATCTAAGTTTGCAGCAAAAAATAAAGATACATGAGTGTTTTAGTAAATAAAGATTCGAAAGTTATTGTTCAGGGCTTTACTGGTAACGAAGGCTCATACCACGCTTCTCAAATGATTGAGTACGGAACCAATGTTGTTGGGGGTGTTACACCTGGAAAAGGTGGCCAGACGCATTTGGACAGACCGGTATTTAATACGGTAAAGGATGCGGTTGATAAAGCCGGTGCCAATGTATCTATCATATTTGTTCCGCCTGCTTTTGCAGCTGATGCCATTATGGAAGCAGCTGAAGCGGGTATTAAGGTTATTGTTTGTATCACTGAGGGTATTCCTACAAAGGATATGATCCAGGTGAAAGAATATATTTCGGATAAGGACTGCCGTTTGATCGGGCCTAATTGTCCGGGCATCATCACAGCTGATGAGGCTAAGATTGGCATTATGCCGGGCTTTATTTTTAAGAAAGGTACGGTGGGTGTGGTATCTAAATCGGGCACCCTTACTTATGAGGCTGTAGATCAGGTGGTGAAAGCCGGATTGGGAATTACGACTGCAATCGGTATCGGTGGTGACCCGATCATCGGTACGACTACTAAAGAAGCGGTGGAGTTACTGATGAACGATGCGGAGACGGAGGGTATCATCATGATCGGTGAGATTGGTGGTGGTATGGAGGCTGAGGCTGCGCGCTGGATCAAGGCTAATGGCACTAAACCGGTTGTTGGCTTTATCGCTGGACAGACTGCTCCTGCAGGACGAAGAATGGGACATGCGGGTGCTATCGTTGGCGGTGCGGATGATACGGCTGCTGCCAAAATGAAAATCATGGCCGAATGCGGGATCACTGTAGTAGAAAGCCCTGCTGAAATTGGAGAGGCGATGGCCAGACTCTTAAAGAAATAATAAGATCTTCTTGTATAGTGTAAAAGCTCTGGTGATTATTCATCGGAGCTTTTTTTTGTAGGCAGAATGACACTATTATGGCAGGTGATGTGAAACCTGTATAAAGGGATTACCGTATATTGTGGTAACTAATGATACCGGGATGAGAAAATTGATGAATAAAACATTTATGTTAGGGGGCTTGTTAATGATAACAGGTTTTGGCGCCTGTGCTCAGCAGCCAAAGAAAGAAGATCCAAAAAAAACAACCAAAAATATGGAGTGGAATAATTTGACCAAGGAAGAAGAAGATGTGATTGTGCGCAAGGGCACTGAATATCCGGGGACAGGAAAGCTGCTGAATAATAAAGAAGCGGGAACCTATGTCTGCCGTCGCTGCAATGCGGAACTGTACCGTTCTGATTCTAAGTTCGATTCGCATTGCGGATGGCCCAGCTTTGATGATGAAATTAAGGGTGCCGTGCTGAGGATTCCTGATGCTGATGGTTCGCGTACGGAAATTGTATGTGCCAATTGCAAGGCGCACCTGGGTCACGTATTTATTGGCGAGGGATTCACAAACAAGAACACACGGCACTGTGTAAACTCAGTTTCTATGAGTTTTGTGCCTGACAAGAAATAACGTATCCCTTTAGAATATTTTCATAATGCCCGATGATAACTTGTCGGGCATTGTTTGTTTTTACGAGTTGAGTTTGCTTATGTTTGTGGCATTCACCAACTAAAGTAAATATATGAAGTATTGTTTATTGTTATGCGGGATGCTTATGTCTTCTTTGGGTTTCGCCCAAAATATACCTGGAAATCCGGTTTCGAATGAATCTTCAGGTAGTGTTGTCGGGATTACAGATTCAGCAGCTTTAAATGAAACTTCCAGTGCCGTTTCTGAGACTGTTTATGCTACTTATTATGCAAGAAAGTTTGAAGGACGCAGAACAACGAGCGGTGTAAGGTACCGGGGTAAAAAAATGACTGCGGCGCACCTGACCCTTCCCTTTGGTACTATAGTTACGGTGACGAATCCGGATAACGGAAAATCGGTGGATGTGGAAATCAACGACCGGGGTCCGCATTCTAAAAAATATAAAATTGATGTGTCTTCGGCTGCCGCAAAAGCGCTTGGGTTCTACGGAAAAGGGGTTGCTCAACTCGAAATCACCTATATCCCGGAAGAGGACTAATTCTTGAACTTTCCCGTTGTTAAAGTCAGTTTTTTAAAATTATTAACAATTGTTTTTTTTCAGTACGTCCTTAAAAAGAAATAATTAGCTTTTTTGCTGGGTGATTCTGACATTAAATTGATGTTGTGTGCAGATGAAACCCACAGCGTGTTAACAACTTTGTTCTACAAAAAATGATGCTTACTTTATATTTGTTTTAGTAAGATTCTTTAATAAATCACACACAGATTTTTAGTTAAAGGTTTAATATTTAGTTGCTTAAGGTTGTTGGAGGATTTCATGTCTTTTTAATCTTGTCATTAAGTATTGTTTCCACGGCTGCGAGATTTATTAAGGGCTTTAAGTTCAACACATCATTCACCAGAGTAAACAAAGGCTTATGCAAGAAGAAGAATTATTATTGAAGGAAAACAAAGACCGCTTTGTTCTTTTGCCGATTAAATATCCGGCGATTTGGGAGATGTATAAGAAAAGTGAGGCCAGTTTCTGGACCGCGGAAGAGATTGATCTTTCTGATGACCAAAAGCACTGGGACAACCTGAATGATGGCGAAAGACACTTTATCTCTCATATTCTTGCTTTTTTTGCAGCCAGTGATGGTATTGTAAACGAAAATCTGGCGGTTAACTTCATGAGTGAAGTGCAGTTGCCTGAGGCACGCTGCTTTTATGGTTTCCAGATCATGATGGAAAACATTCACTCTGAGACCTATGCCCTGCTGATCGATACTTACATCAAAGATCCTGACGAAAAGGACCGGCTGTTTCATGCGGTAGAAACCGTGCCGTGTGTGAAGAAAAAGGCCGAGTGGGCACTGCGATGGATAGAAGGCGGTAATTTTGCCGAGCGTCTGGTTGCTTTTGCTGCGGTAGAGGGTATTTTCTTCAGCGGAAGTTTCTGCTCTATATTCTGGCTGAAAAAACGTGGCCTGATGCCGGGTCTTACCTTTAGCAATGAGCTGATCTCCAGGGATGAGGGTATGCATTGTGAATTTGCCTGCCTGCTTTATAGCATGCTGCAGACCAAGCTGACTGAGGAAGCGGTTCATGCGATCATTAAGGATGCTGTAGAAATAGAAAAAGAATTCATTACTGATGCATTGCCGGTAGCGTTGATCGGTATGAATGCAAAACTGATGTCGCAATATATAGAATTTGTGGCCGACAGGTGGGTACAGGAACTGGGGTATACTAAAATATATAACACTACTAATCCGTTTGATTTTATGGAGATGATCTCACTGCAGGGTAAAACCAACTTCTTTGAGAAGCGAGTTGGTGATTACCAGAAAAGTGGTGTATTGACTTCAACAGAAGATAAGGCTTCGGCTTTTTCGCTTGATGATGATTTTTAGCCTGTCGGAGGTTAGACGCCAGGAACAATTAATAATAATTATAATTCGGTGCCAATGTTGGGTTTTGTCGCTCTGAGACCTGGTAAGCACCATAAATACCTAAGAAAATATGTTTGTATTAAAAAGAGACGGCCGCAAGGAAGCGGTACGATTTGACAAGATAACTGCTCGTATTGAGAAGTTATGTTATGGTTTCAATGCTGAGCTTGTGGATCCTATAGATGTTGCCAAAAAGGTAATTGAGGGTTTGTACGACGGTGTTACCACATCTGAACTTGACAATCTTGCCGCAGAGACTGCAGCGTCTTTGACTACTAAACACCCTGATTATGCCCTGCTTGCCTCTCGCATAGCGGTTTCTAACCTGCACAAGAACACTACAAAGTCGTTTTCTAAAACGATGGAGATGCTGTACAATTATATCGATGAGAAAACAGGTAAGCCTTCTTCTCTTCTTGCTGATGATGTATGGGAAGTGATTAAGGAGAATGCCGATGTACTGGACAGTACGATCATCTACGACAGGGATTTTGGTTTCGATTATTTTGGTTTCAAGACCCTGGAGAAATCTTACCTGCTTAAGGTTGACGGACAGATCGTAGAACGCCCGCAGCATTTGTTTATGCGTGTGGCTGTTGGTATTCATAAAAGTGATATAGACAGCGCTATCGCTACTTATAACCTGATGAGCGAGCGTTGGTTTACTCATGCTACACCTACCTTATTCAATGCGGCTACACCTAAGCCACAAATGTCGTCATGTTTCCTGCTGACCATGCAGGATGACAGTATTGAAGGTATTTATGATACGCTGAAACAGACTGCAAAGATCTCGCAAAGTGCGGGTGGTATCGGTCTGAGCATTCACAACATCCGTGCTACGGGAGCTTACATTGGCGGTACCAACGGAACAAGCAACGGTATTGTACCGATGCTGAAAGTATTTAACGACACAGCGCGTTATGTAGATCAGGGCGGTGGTAAACGTAAAGGTGCCTTTGCTATTTATTTAGAGCCATGGCATGCAGATGTATTCAGTTTCCTTGACTTGCGCAAGAATCATGGTAAGGAAGAGTTGCGTGCGCGTGACCTGTTCTATGCGCTTTGGGTATGCGACTTGTTTATGCGCCGTGTGGAAGAAAACGGCGACTGGAGCCTGTTCTCTCCTGATGAGGCGCCTGGTCTGGCAGATTGCTTTGGTGAAGAGTTCGATGCTTTGTATGAGCGTTATGAAAAAGAAGGCCGTGCACGTAAAACCATTAAAGCTCAGGAGCTTTGGTTTGCCATTCTGGATTCTCAGATTGAAACGGGTACGCCTTATCTGTTGTATAAAGATGCTGCGAACAGCAAGTCTAACCAGCAGAACCTGGGTACAATTAAGAGTTCTAACTTGTGCACAGAGATCATAGAGTATACTTCCAAAGATGAGGTTGCTGTTTGTAACCTGGCTTCCCTGGCTTTGCCAAGGTATGTGATCAATGGTGAATTTGATCATCAGAAATTATATGACGTTACTTATCAGGCTACGCTAAACCTGAACAAAATTATAGACTATAACTACTATCCGATAGAAGAGGCCAGAAATTCAAATATGCGTCACAGACCTGTTGGTCTGGGTGTTCAGGGTCTGGCTGATGCTTTCATTTTAATGCGTTTGCCTTTTGAGAGTGAGGGTGCGCGTATTTTGAACAAGGAGATTTTCGAAACGATCTATTTTGCGGCAATGACGGCTTCACATGATCTTGCAGTTAAGCATGGTCCTTACCAAACCTTTAAAGGGTCTCCTTTGTCTGAAGGTAAGTTCCAGTTTGACCTTTGGAATGTGACTCCGGACAGCGGAAGATGGGATTGGGAAAGTCTGCGTGCGAAAGTAGTGAAGGACGGCGCATACAACTCGTTGCTTGTAGCACCGATGCCTACTGCTTCTACTTCACAGATCTTAGGAAATAATGAGTGTTTTGAGCCTTATACTTCAAATATTTACACCAGAAGGGTATTGAGCGGCGAGTTTATCGTTGTAAACAAACACTTGCTGAAAGATCTTGTTGCCCTGGGCTTGTGGACGCCTGCAATGAAGGACAGGATCATCCTGGCTAACGGGTCTATTCAGGACATTGCTGAGATTCCTGATTATGTTAAAGAACTTTACAAAACAGTTTGGGAGATCAAAATGCGCAGCATCATTGATATGGCTGCAGACAGGGGTGCTTACATTTGCCAGTCGCAGTCACTGAATTTGTTCATCAATGCGCCAAATACTTCAAAATTAACTTCAATGCATTTCTATGCGTGGAAAAAAGGATTGAAAACTGGTATGTATTACCTGCGTACCCAGGCGGCTTCTCAGGCTGTGAAGTTTACAGTAGAGAACCAGGCGGGTAAAAATATGGAGCCGGTAATTCCTGAACACATTTCACAGGATCAGAGTGCAGAGGAGATCATAGAGGGTCCGGTATGTACAATGGAAGAGGGTTGTATCAGCTGTTCAGGTTAGTCTGACTATTGATCTTAAGACCTTCATTAGATAATAAAGGGGAGCTACCGGCTGGTAGTTCCCCTTTTTACGTATTAGTGCGTTTAGTTATTTACTGTAAATAAAGCTGGTGTTTCTATATCCTGAAGCGGTATTGATATACCAGTCTTTATATGAAGTACCACCGGATTTTGCCCAGTCCAGAAAATGCAGGTAAGCTGACGATATTGACTTGGCTTCTATTGGATAGCTGAAAGTGTCGGTGAAGCTAATTGCCCATGGCTCGTTATTCTTATTTAGATAATACCGGCCACTAGAAAGGGTGCTGTTGTCATCATAAGTACCAAAGACGGCTTTGTCTGCTTTATCTGTTGGTGCGTTGTTAGGTAAATGAATTTCATAAGCTCTCCTGCGATCGCTGATCAGGAAAGGATTGAAAGGTGCACTGCCGAGTTCTGTTGCGGTAACAGGGCTTGTAAATTTGATCACTACTGTAGCTTTTGATGCGGTTACTTTAGCTTTCGCCGGATCTGTGTTTACCTGAATAGTGCCATCGGCATTTTTAAGGAGATTCTCATGATTATCAAACGGTATAATCACGGCATTGGTTTGTCCGGCTTCTGTACCATTGGCGGCAAGCTGTATGTATCCGCTTTGCAGGCTTTGGCCTGTTACAGAGGCGACTTTAGATGCCGCAACAGGCAGTTGTACGCCGAAACCGTTCTTGTATCCGGCACCTGCAGCAACAGGCAGGTATTCTCCTGTCATTTCCAATACGTTATTCTGTGCATTTTTCACAAAGGTATAACGGTAGTTTACCACGAGGTCGTTCAGGTCATAATCGCCTTTAAACGGCCAATAATCTTCGTAGGCAAGTGTGGCATAGCCGGTAGCGGAAGGATAGTAGGTTGTGTATGCTCTGGCCGGATCGCTCGGGAAGTCATCAAGTTCATCAAGCACCCCATCGCCATCGCTGTCACCTCCTTTGTCAATTGGTGCCACACCGGTATTTGAGATGCCTGTAACCGGATTGGATGTTGCATAGATAACCAGGTCATTAAAATCGTTATCTGAATTTTCAGATCTGTTGATGTCTTCAAATCCCATAAGGAAAAGCTTGTGGACATTGTCGTACAACAATACTGAATGCTTTCTTCTTGCGGTGGTAGATTCCGGGTTGAATTTAGATTCGGAATAGAATTTGGTAGAAGTGCTTGTGTTTACACCGCTTCCTGTCCAGGCATTCTGCAGTAATACCAGGGCGATTGTGGTTCCGGCCTCAAAGCGCCCAAGTTTTACTTTGTCTCCGGATACCAGCCCACCACCGGTTCCATATGCTGAAGCGTTAGGGAAGACCATAGTTATTTTGTCGAGGCCGCCGAGTACCGATCCGGCCGTAACCGAGGTTGGGGGATCGTCGGTATCGTAGCTGTAATAAGCCAGCGTATTCAGATAGCCCGCACCCTCAGATACAAAAGTGATCCAGACATCGCTGGTTTGTGTGATCACCAGGTTAGCGCCTACCGTTGAGGTAAGATATTCCGGATGGGTAGAGGTTAGTGCCTTTCCTTCAGGAAGTGAAGCGTTTACGTAATTGAGCAGACTGGCATCGATTACATCTGGTGTTGTTTCGAGATATTTAGGGCGGCCCAGTGTGGCAGGGTATGCTGCGCTGCTAACGATGGCGTCACCGGAAGAGGTATATGGAGATGGATAACCGTAGGTTACGGTAAACAAGCCTTTGCTGCCTATGCCGCCTGTAGCAAGTACAGTTCCCGGAGCGCCGTTGGCTGGTCTGACTACTTCAGGAATGATATCGCCACTGAATCCCGCCTGCCCGCCGATGGTTGCTTCAAGTGTGCTTTTGCCGCCGATATATGCCCGGGCATTGTTGATCAGACCTATATAGTTAGGGCTGATGGTTAGTGTGTCTATGTAAGATGGAATTGCAATGCTGCTTTTGATGTATCCGTCTGCATCACTTACCGCTTTAAGGAAAACTTTCTCAGGATCATTCGGATCTGAAATGCTTACTATCGCTCCGCGTATAGGTGTGTTGTTGTTGGATAAAAGCCTTACCGAAACGCCCAGTGTTTTTGAGGTAGCATAGCTAAAGGAGTTTGGAATGCCTGAACCGGTCTCTTCTTCTGGGCCGGAGTCGGTAGTTTTGTCTTTTTTACAGGAGCTGATAACAGCTGCAACTAAAAAGACCGAGATGATAAAAGGGATAATTTTTTTCATGACCGTTTTTTAATTATTGTATGACAGAGAATACAAAACAGGTGCCATAAAAGATCGTACATTTGCATAAATGCCTAAACACGAGATCATATCATGCGAGAGGTGCGGCACATCTATAGAGTGTAAAGCCAATGCTTACACCAAATGTCAATGCAGTGCGGTGTATCTGGATATCAATACTGTTCAGTACATAAGTGAACTGTATGATGGCTGTTTATGCGCAAAATGCCTGCTTGAGCTGCAATCAGCCTACCGTGAAACCATGAGTTTCTAGACCTTAAGTTTTATTTTTTTGACTAACTTTGCGCCTGATATTTGTTAATAATAGCATGGCAAAAGTACAAATTGGCCTGGTACAGATGAGTTGTACCGGAAATAAGCAGGAAAATCTGGATAAGGCAGTGAAGAAAATCGGGGAAATCGCTTCTCAGGGTGCAGAGGTAATTTGCCTGCAGGAGCTGTTCACTTCTCTATATTTTTGTGACCAGGAGAACTACGATAACTTCCAACTGGCAGAATCAATTCCTGGTCCGTCCACCGATGTCTTATCAAAGGTTGCAGCCGAACACAATGTTGTGATCGTTGCTTCATTATTTGAAAAAAGAGCCGAAGGCCTTTATCACAATACGACCGCAGTTTTGGATGCTGATGGAACGTATCTGGGAAAGTATCGTAAAATGCATATTCCCGATGATCCGGGTTTTTATGAGAAGTTTTATTTTACACCGGGCGATCTGGGTTATAAGGTGTTTAAAACAAAATATGCGAAAATCGGGGTATTGATTTGCTGGGATCAGTGGTATCCAGAGGCGGCACGCCTGACAGCCTTAATGGGCGCAGACTTCCTGGTTTATCCGACAGCAATAGGCTGGGCGACGACACAGGACCTGCCGACCAATACTGAACAGTATAATGCATGGCAGACCATACAGCGTTCGCATGCGATAGCTAATGGTATTCCCGTGGTCAGCATCAATCGAGTTGGCCATGAGGCAGGTGTCGATTTCTGGGGTGGTTCATTTGTTTCCAATCCGTTTGGGACGGTGATCTATCAGGCACCGCATCATGAGGAAACCCTGAAGGTTGTCGAGCTGGATCTGTCTAAATCTGACAGCTATAGAACGCACTGGCCGTTTTTACGCGACAGGCGTATAGACAGCTATTCGCAGATCACCAAAAGATATATTGATGAAGATTAAGCCGGAGATGTCATCCTTCAACGAAGTTATATTCAACAGCAGCCCGAAGAAACAGGGCTACAGCTTTCCCGCCGAATGGGTAAAACACGAGGCAACCTGGCTAAGCTGGCCGCATAAGGAAGCTTCATGGCCGGGTAAGCTGGAGGTGATCTACGCGCCTTACTGCCAGTTTATCAAGGTAGTGGCAGAAGGAGAAAAGGTAAGGATCAATATCAACGATGAGCAGACAAAACCCTTTGCCATTTCAGAGATGGAAAAGGCCGGAGTAGATCTGGCTCAGGTGGAGTTCTATTTCAATCCGAGCAATGATGCCTGGTGCAGAGATCACGGGCCGGCATTTTTGCTGAATTCCGATGGCACCGAAAAGGTGATTGTGGATTGGGATTATAACGCCTGGGGAGGTAAATACCCGCCTTATGATCTGGATGATGTGATCCCCACAAAGATCGGGGCGCATTTTGACATTCCTGTATATAATCCGGGGATCATTATGGAAGGTGGTTCTGTGGAGTTTAACGGTGCAGGTACCATACTAACAACCACGGCATGTCTGCTGAACAAAAACAGAAATCCTGATTTAAGTAAAGAACAGATTGAGCAGTACCTGCTTGAATTCTACGGTGCAGAACACATACTGTGGCTCGGAGACGGAATAGTCGGCGATGACACAGACGGACACATTGACGACATCACCAGGTTTGTGAATGAAGATACGGTGCTGACGGTAGTGGAAAGTAATCCACTGGATGAAAATTACCTGTTGTTACAGGAAAACCTGCAGCTACTGAAGGAGCTAAGGCTGCCCAATGGTAAACCACTCAATGTTGTTGAACTGCCTATGCCATCGCCGGTCATTTATGAAGACACACGCCTGCCTGCTTCTTATGCGAATTTTTATATAGCCAATTCTGCGGTCATTGTACCGACTTTCAGAGATGTGAATGACGAAAAGGCGCTGGAAATTATCGGTAAGGTATTTACAGACAGGAAAGTAGTGGGGATAGATTCTACAGACATTATTTGGGGTTTAGGTAGTTTTCATTGCCTGAGTCAGCAGGAACCTGCTCTTAGGCAGTAGTCAAGGTAATTCGTATCTTAACATTTTAAAATAAAATATCAACCAAACATAATTACAGATGAAGTTATTAGAAGGAAAAACTGCACTTGTTACAGGTGCGTCTAAAGGAATAGGCCGTAAGATCGCTGAGAAATTCGCCCAGCAGGGTGCCAATGTTGCCTTTACTTATTTATCATCGGTAGAAAAGGGACAGGCACTGGAACAGGAACTTCAGAGTTTTGGAACTAAGATAAAAGGATATCGTTCTGATGCTTCCAAATTTGCCGAGGCTGAACAGCTGATCAGTGATATTGTAGCCGACTTTGGTACGGTTGACATTGTGGTGAACAACGCAGGGATCACCAAAGATGGTTTGCTGATGCGCATGACAGAAGAAAACTGGGACGAGGTGATGGATGTGAATCTGAAGTCTGTATTCAATGTAACCAAAGCGGTTTCAAAAGTGATGATGAAGGCACGCAGAGGTTCAATCATCAACATGAGCTCTGTAGTTGGTGTGCAGGGTAATGCCGGTCAGGCCAATTATGCGGCATCAAAAGCAGGCATTATCGGGTTTTCAAAATCTGTGGCCAAAGAGCTGGGTTCGCGCAATATTCGCACAAATGTTGTTGCTCCGGGCTTTATCCGTACAGAAATGACAGAAGTGCTTGACCCCAAAGTAGTAAAAGGCTGGGAAGAGGGGATTCCTTTGAAAAGAGCAGGTGAGACAGAAGATGTAGCTAATGTTTGTGTATTTCTTGCTTCAGACATGAGTGCCTACGTAACCGGACAGGTACTGTCTGTTTGCGGCGGTATGCTGTAGAAAAATCGTATGATTAATAAAAGGGCTTTCAGGATTAGATTTCTGAAAGCCCTTTTTTTTTTAAACAGGTATTAGCATCTTTACCAGATACGTATGGGCAATTCTTTTACAACATATACTTTACTGGCTTTATTTGGGTGTTTGCTAATGGGGATTTTCCTTTCATGGATGCTGTACCGAAACACCGGACACCTCGATAAAAGATTGCGCTATGGACTTGCGGTTGTACGTGCCCTTGCAATTACCGGAATCGGATTTTTGCTGTTTTTTCCCCTGGTGAGAAGGGTTTCTTATAACCTGGAAAAGCCGGTCATTGTAATCGGTCAGGACAATTCGCTGTCTGTTGGAAGTATTAAGCCTGCCGGATTTAGCGAACAGCAATATCGGAAGGATCTTCAGCATCTGGCAGATCAGCTGGGCAAGTCTTACGAGGTGAAGATCTATAACTTTAGCGATAGCGTAAAGGAGGGATTTGACTTTAGCAGTAAAGGTAAGCTGAGTAATGGTTTTCAGTTCATTTCCCGTTTGAACGATCAGTTGATGAACCGGAATGTAGGAGCAGTGATACTGGCTTCAGACGGTATGTTTAACAGGGGTGGTAGCCCGCTGTATGAAATTAATAAGTTAAAGGCTCCGGTCTATACCATTGCATTGGGCGATACGGTGCCGAAAAAAGATGTGCTCATCGCTAATGTAAATCACAACAGCCTGGTCTACCTTGATAATGAATTTAATCTGGAAGTGCAGGTTCAGTCTTTTGAAAGCAGGGGAGAAGCCTCCGCTTTAACCGTATCAGAAAATGGGAAGCAGGTATACAGAGAAAATATTGACATTACCTCCGGAGCATTCGTGAAGAATATTGCCGTTAAACTGAAGGCTACGAAACTGGGCCTGCAGAAATATACCCTGCAGCTAAGCCCGATCAGAAATGAAGTTTCTGGACGTAATAATATCCAGAACATCATCATAGAGGTTATTGATGCCCGTCAGAAAATATTGATTGCTGCAGCCTCACCACATCCGGATGTAGCTGCGCTGAGGCAGGTCATCAGCCTGAATAAATATTACGAGGTTAATGTTGCTATCGGGAATGAGCTCGATAACGTAAAGGCGGCAGATTACAGTCTGGTGATCCTGTACCAGCTCCCGGGCTTTCAGAATGAAGGTATTGCCTTTCTCAGGAGCTTGCAGCAAACCAGTATTCCCTTATGGTATATTGTGGGCGCTCAAAGCAATCTGACAGCCTTCAATCAGTTTCAGGGTCAGGTTAACTACAGCGGTTCCGGAAATGCACTGCAGGAAGCCTTTGCGTATACCGAAGCTAATTTTACTGCTTTTGACATCAGCGCTGCTGCCGCCGGAACGCTGGAAGCTATGGATCCATTGCAATCTCCTTTGGGAAAGGTAGTAGTGGGGGCTAACGCGTTAGTCGCCCTGAACCAGCGCATCGGTAAGATCAAAACACAAGCCCCGCTGTTGTTCTTTGTGAATGATAATGGTAAAAAGACTGGCTATTTAATCGGCGAAGGACTCTGGAGATGGAAGTTGTCTGAAGCGCGCGATGAACAGCATACAGGAGTTTTTAATATGCTGGTATCGAACAGCGTACAATACCTGGCGGTAAAAGATGACAAGCGAAAATTTAAAGCATATACCGCAAAGAGCACTTTTGATGAGAATGAAAATGTACTGATCAACGCAGTGCTTTATAATGACAGTTATAAGGCTGTAAATACCCCTGATGTAAGCATCCAGCTGAAGAATTCGGCAGGGAAAACTTACAATTATGTGTTTTCAAGAACGGAATCTGCTTATCAGCTTGATGCCGGAACATTGCCTGCCGGGAATTACAGCTACAGGGCGTCTGTTACGCTAGGTAATAAAAAATATACTGCTGAGGGAATATTCTACGTCAACGCACTCATCGTCGAATATCAACAAACAAAAGCCAATCATCAATTGCTAAATGCTTTATCTGTGCAAACGAATGGCAAGATGTATATGCCGCAAAACCTTTCTGGTATACTAAAAGACATCAGGAATAATGAACAAATCAAAACCTTAAGCTACGAAGACCGTAAATATGAGGAATTAATTAACTTTAAGTGGTTGTTTGCATTGTTGTTGACTTTACTTACTGCCGAATGGTTTTTCAGGAAAAGGAACGGCGAAATATAAGATAACAGCATATGCAGATCACTACAATGGAGGCTATAGAGTTATTGGGGACAATATCTTTTGCAATATCGGGCTCTTTTGCAGCCATGCAACGGAGGTTAGATCCCTTTGGGGTACTCATTATTGCCTTTGTTACCTCCATTGGAGGAGGTACTGTAAGAGACCTGCTGCTTGGCAGTACTCCGGTATCCTGGATGCGGGATGTAAATTATTGCCTGCTGATCCTGCTCACTTCCATTGCTACAATCTTCTTTAAGAAGCACATCAAGAAATTTAAGGTTACACTCTTTGTTTTTGATTCCATGGGCCTGGGCTTATTTACGATACTGGGTATTCAAAAAGGAATAGTCTTTGGGCTTAGCCCCGGAATTTGTATTGCACTAGGCACCATCACAGGTTGCTTTGGAGGGATCATCAGGGATACACTCTTAAATACAATTCCACTTGTTTTCAGGAAAGAGATCTATGCCACTGTATGTATTATGGGAGGCATACTGTATTTTTCACTACTGTATTTTGATTTGAAGGCAGATGTAGCGAAAGTAATCGTTATCGCCTTTATTTTCGCATTCAGGGTCGTTGTGGTGAGGTATAAACTAGCCTTGCCAAGATTTGGCTATTAGTCTTTTGGTGCCTCTTTAACGATAACAAAGACATCTTCATTGTCCTTTTTCATAAAGTATTTCTCTCTGGCAAACTTTTCAGCAGTGTTTAAATTGGTGTTCAATTCATCCAGATCTTTTTTAACCTTGGCAATCTCCCGGACATAAAAATCTTTTTCCTCCTGCAGTTTACTCACTTCAGATTTGTATTCGTATTGTGCAATTACATCGTTCCTGTCAAAAAAGAGCATCCAAACGATGAAAGCAGCTACTGCCAGAAAGTATTTGTTACGTATAAGTTCCAGTAAACGGTTCATTCTTCAAAGGTATAAAAAACATACTAAGGTTTATAATAAGGGAAGATTATGCAAATCTGTTTATCCACTTATCCACATTGAGTAAAAAACAGCAGGATTTCCATCCGGAGCAATCCTGCTGTTAAACCTAAATTTTAACCATTTTATGAAAAATGATTTGTTAAGCACAGGATAACCACTTCCTGTGCACTTATCCCCGGGATGATCATTCTCGGGTAAGTATCTTGCTGAGCATATCTGTAACCATCGTGTTCAGGTTGTACTCAGGTTTCCACTGCCAGTCCTTGCGGGCTGCACTGTCATCTATACTTTGAGGCCAGCTGTCGGCAATCTTCTGCCTGAAGTCCGGCTTATAGCTAATTTCAAATCCTTCCACTTCCCGTGCGATCTGCGAATGGATCTCTGCAGGCGTAAAGCTCAGCCCTCCCAAGTTATAGGCAGTCCTGACCAGCAGATTTTCAGCCGGAGCATCCATCAGTTCCAGCGTAGCACGGATCGCATCGCGCATATACATCATGGGCAGAGCGGTATCTTCTTTCAGAAAACAGGTGAAAGTTTCCTTTTTAGCGGCGCTGTGGAAGATCTCTACCGCATAATCTGTTGTTCCGCCGCCGGGAGCACCCGTATAGCTGATCAGGCCCGGATAACGGAGACTACGGACATCGAGGCCATGTTTTTCAAAATAATATTTACACCAATATTCACCTGCGGCCTTACTGATTCCGTAAATGGTACTGGGTTCAGTAACACCCAGCTGCGGACAGTTCTTTTTTTGTGAATCGGGCCCAAAGACAGCAATGCTGCTTGGCCAGAATACTTTCTTTACATTATATTTTACAGAGAGGTCGAGAACATTTAGTAAGCCGTCCATATTCAGCTGCCAGGCCTGCTGTGGGTTACGCTCTCCATTTGCAGACAGCATAGCTGCCAGATGATAAATCTGCGAGAAATTTTGCGCTGCAATCAACTGCTCCAGCGCGGCTTTGTCCATTACATTCAATTCTGCATAGGGCATATACAGGTTGTCAATTTTATCCGATGGCTGTATATCGGCAGCAGTTACATTCTCTTTCCCAAAACGGGTTCTCAGTGCAAGAATCAGTTCACGTCCGATTTGACCACATGCACCAATTACTAGTATCTTCTCAGTTTCTTTCATTTGTTTTTACTAGGTCTCCTCGTTGTCATAGAGGAGAGCATTTGGTTTTTACATCAGCGAAGTTCGTTAGTTGGGATGTGAATTCATTGGTTCTGAATTTTTTCAGGTAATTATTCAGAATTGAACTCAGAGATCAGAATTAAATTTTGGAAACACGGGAGACGTTTCTTTAAAACAAGAATTATATGTTGCTTGTAAAAGCAGATCAGCGAAAGAAATATAAAAGTTTTAGAAGCTGATCTCGGCAATAACGATATGATCAGGAACCATCAACTCAAGATCAAAAACATTTGAAAAGGTGCGGTAAGGTTTTGTACCGTTTCCATCGGGCATTTTATTAAAGGACGGACGGTAGAGCTGTATTTTTTTTGCCTTTTTGATAAAATTTATCTTTATGTTTTGTGCTGCAGGTTCAAGGTCTGTATAATCATTATTATGAGTGCCTCCTGCAGATCCACTGACACCCTGCCAAAGGATCAGAAAAAACCTCCCGTCTTTTTTTTGAAACAGCATTTGACGGATATGTTTCAGATCCCCGCTCAGTGAATAGGATAGCGAAGAGGGCTTAAAATTTGTACCCTGGTCTGCCATAAGACCGATGAAGTTTTTCAATGCTGTATATTGCAGCCTCGGAGAACCATCTTCGTTCAAGAGGCCAAAATCTTCTGAATTATTGATCAGCTGGTAAAAGTAAAGGCGTTTTACATCTGCCCTTAATCTTTCAAGTACAATCCGTGGCGTGTATTTGGCTGCCGTTCTTTGCGAAACTGCAGGGTGCCCTTCTGCACCTTCACTCATTTTATAACCCGACTCGGTTTCAATAACAGGTTTTCCACCGCACAATGACCGGTAGAACTCAGCGGCTTTTTCAAAAGAGATTCCCCAGCCCCCTGCTAAAGGACTTTCTGGACACAATCCACTGTAAGCATGAAGATTTCCCATGTCCATTGAAGCTCCGGCGTCCTGACAGATTTTAGAAAAGCCGAGGGCACTGTTGCGGGTATTGGCAAAAGAGGGCCCAAGTAGCGGAATCTGTCTGGTGATAGGATTTGCCTGGTACACCTTATGGTATTGCTGCATGTAATCACATAACCTTTCCCAATTGTAAGCCCATCCTATATCACGTTCATTGGCAGGTTCTATCAATTCTACTACAGGTTTCAGCCGGTCAATACTATTGAGCCTTGCCGCCTCATCCCTTGTTTTAGTAAGGTCATCACCGCCCTCATTGCTGATGAGCAATAACCTGATTCCAAAGTTATGGGCAAGATCAGTATACCTCGTGTTGACCTCTTTATTCCCAAAATGATCCCGGATGTGTCTTATACCGAGTGCAATCAGCCCTGGTTTAATGATGTCATGATAACGGACATCATATACCGTACCTGCGTAATTCAGGTGGGTATTTACACCGACAGCATCAGCAGCAACGTCACTTGCCATTGCCTTTACAGGTTGCCGGCGATCCTGAGACTTTACACCAGATGAAAGCCCGGTAAGAAAAATCAACAGCATAAAAAAGGCCTGCTTCAGGCAGGCCTTTTTTTTCCAAAGCACCATTGGTTATTTGGTGTTTTTCTTTTCAGTAACTTCAGTACGGATCTCTTGTGCCAGGTTTTTCAGGTCCTGCATCGCCTTGCGGGTACGAGTACCTGCGGCGCCATTTCCCGATCCATAAAATTTTCCTGCATCAGCTTCAGCCGCAGCAATAAGCTCTTTTAGTTTGTTAAATTTTTCCATTGTTTTTTTATGTAAGTTATTATTAGCAGCTCCAAATTAATAAATGCTTTTGGTCTTTAATTATAAAAGCCATAAATATTTTTCACTATCTCTGGTTATTTTCAAAATTGACCATCCAACTGATGCTAAATTTATCCTCCAACTGCCGAAATAAGCACCCCGGAAAGCATCCTCCAGCGGCATTTCAATTACACCTCCCGCCGAAAGGCTATTAAACAAGCGCTCCGCGAAGTTTAAATAAGGGTTCATCTTAGCCATAGCTTTTTGTCTCAAAATTATTGTTTAACAGAACTAAGGTAATTACTTAAAAGGCGAAGGATATAGTATGAATCCGATAAATAGCAGGGCTAAAAGCGACAAAATAAAAAACCCGGCACCATAGTGCCGGGTTTTTAAAACTTAAGGAAATACCCGAAGGCAAATCCGCAAATTATTTTTTTATCGCATATTTGAAATCCTTGCCGATAAAACGTGCAGCAGCACCGAGTTCTTCTTCGATACGCAGCAACTGATTGTATTTTGCGATCCTGTCAGAACGTGAAGCCGAACCAGTTTTAATCTGACCACAGTTTAAAGCTACAGCAAGGTCAGCGATGGTCACATCTTCAGTTTCACCCGAACGGTGAGACATTACAGAAGTATAACCATTGTTCTGAGCCAATGAAACCGCATTGATCGTTTCAGTCAGTGAACCGATCTGGTTTACTTTAACAAGGATGGAATTGGCAGTAGCCTCATCGATACCTCTTTGCAGACGCTTAACATTAGTAACGAACAGATCATCACCAACGAGCTGAACGCGGTCGCCAACTCTGTCGGTCAATAATTTCCAGCCAGCCCAGTCATCCTCACCCATACCATCTTCAATAGAAATGATCGGATATTTCTCCGTAAGAGAAGCCAGATATTCAGCCTGCTCAGCACTTGTGCGGATCGCCCCTTTATCACCTTCAAATTTAGTATAGTCGTATTTACCGTCCTTGTAAAACTCAGATGCAGCGCAATCAAAAGCCAGGCAGATTTGCTCACCCGGTGTATAACCCGCTTTTTCAATCGCCTTAAGGATTGTCTCAACAGCATCTTCAGTACCCTCAAAAGTTGGCGCAAAACCACCCTCATCACCTACAGCGGTAGAAAGACCCCTGTCGTGCAAAATTGCTTTCAGGTTGTGGAATACTTCAGTTCCCCAACGCAAAGCCTCAGAAAAAGAAGAAGCACCAACCGGCATGATCATAAACTCCTGAAATGCGATAGGCGCATCAGAGTGAGACCCACCGTTAACGATGTTCATCATCGGAATAGGCAGTGTATTTGCGTTAACACCACCAATATAGCGGTATAAAGGCTGACGGCTTTCCTGAGCAGCAGCTTTGGCAACAGCCAGAGATACACCTAAGATTGCGTTAGCACCAAGATTTCCTTTATTTTCAGTTCCGTCCAGCTTAATCAGCAAGCTGTCAATCGCATTTTGTTCAAACACATCAACACCTTTCAATTCAGCAGCGATCTTATCATTTACATTGGCTACAGCTTTCAATACGCCTTTACCCAGGTAAACTTTCTTATCACCATCCCTAAGCTCTACAGCTTCGTGCACACCGGTTGAAGCACCAGAAGGTACTGCAGCACGACCAAGAATGCCATTTTCTGTAATTACATCTACTTCGATTGTAGGATTGCCACGGGAGTCAAGTATTTGCCGCGCATGAACATCAATTATTAAACTCATTTTTATTGGTTTTTATTAGTTAATTAGCCTTAGTGTAAAACTTACAATTACTAAGGCAGTATCCAAAGTTAGAATAAATTTTAAATTATACCGTTTGATCAGAAGAATTTTTGATTAAGCCCTGAAAATAAGGGGCTAGGAAAGAGAATACTACTCCCATTTAAAAACCTTAACAGCTACTGCATAGATCCCGATTCCCCAGATTACCATGATCAGAATCTGTTGTTTTACATCCCAGAGGCCGGCACCCTCAAAGGCTACCTTACGCATCGCATCATTCAGATAAGTTAGTGGCAGCGCCCTGCTGATCGGTTGCAGCCATGAAGGAAAAGCATCAATTGAAAAGAAGGTGCCAGAAAGTAAAAACTGAGGCAGTGTAATGATGTTTGAAATAGGAGGGATCGTACTCTCACTTCTGGCTATACCCGATACCACGAAACCGAATCCCATAAAAACGATCAGCCCGATCAGCGCCAGAACGAGCATGTTCAGCACCGTTATTATGCCATGAATCAGGGTAAAATGAAAGAAAAAGTGACCAACCACGATGATGAACACCGCACCCAAAAGGGCGAAACCGATCCTTGCGATACCTTCGCCGAATACAATGCTCGAGCGGCTTACGGGTGTGGCAAAAAAGCGTTTGATCACCAGGTTTTGTCGCAGGCTGAAAAACACAAATGCCGTACCGAACACACCCGTGCTCAGTAAAGAAAAGCCAAGCTGACCCGGTAATATGAAATCAATGGTCCGGTAGATCCTGCCCTTGACAGTATGCTCATTCAGCTGCGCAACGGTAGGCAGCACATCCTTGCTGTTCAGCGTATACATCAGGTTATTTAATACCGACTTCAGAATATTTCCCTTATCTATCGAGGCCGAAGTATACTGCACGTTGGCCAGGTAAGCAGGCTTGCCAGCAATATTTTTCTGCACATCAATTACAGCCGCATAATGACCTTTTTCCAGTTCTTTTCTGATTTCCGCGGCATCCCTTGCGCTGATCAGGTGGATCACACTGGTATTTTCCAGCGCTTTAATTACCGGATTTTGCAAATCGGAGCCAGGTGCAACAGCCACATCCACCTTTACACCGCCTCCGCCGAGAAAACCAAATACAAGAATAAATATCAGGGGGAAGGCGAGCGTGAAAACGACTGCCGAAGGGCTGCGCATAATGGACCGGAAACTTGCCTTTGCAAGTGCCAGCGTAGCTTTTGTGTTACTATAAGGTCTGCTCATTTTTTTCTTAATTATCTTCCCGCCATTCTTTGCCCGTCAGATGGATAAAAACATCTTCCAGATTGGCCTTTTTAACTTCTTTCCTGCGTTCAAAACCACTGCTCACCAGGTTATCGATCAGGTTGTCCGGGGTATCCAGCACAATGATTTCACCCCGTTCCACAAATGCCACACGGTCGCACAACTGTTCCGCTTCGTCCATATAATGCGTGGTCAATACCACTGTAGTACCATTGTTCCTGATCTCTATGATCAGGTCCCACAAATTTCTTCGTGCCTGAGGATCAAGACCCGTAGTAGGCTCATCCAGAAAAATGATCTTAGGAGAATTAATCAGGGTAGTAGCGATAGAAAAACGCTGTTTTTGCCCGCCCGACAGTGCCTTATATTTGGCTTTGGCCTTGTCCCGCAGATTAACCTTTTCCAGCATTTCCATAGGCTTGATGCTTACCCCGTAAAGACCCGAAAATAGTTCCATCAGTTCCTCAAGATTCAGGTTGGGGTAATACCCCGCCGCCTGCAGCTGCACACCAATGATCCTTTTGATCTTCGCGGCCTCATTATCTACCGAAAAACCATCTACCATCACTTCTCCGGACGTTTTCAGGCGAAGCGTTTCAATGATCTCCAGCGTAGTGGTCTTTCCGGCACCGTTGGGTCCCAGCAGACCAAATATTTCATTTTCATAAACCTCAAAGCTGATTCCGTTTACGGCAGTAAAATCGTCGTATTTTTTAACCAGGTCTTTAACAGTTATGATTGCATTTTTGCGCTCCATGGATTAAATGTAATAAGGTTTTATGCAAAAAGAAGTAACCAGGGTTACTTCTTTCCAAATATGTCGGTAAAATGAGGTATTGTTCCTGCTAAAATAATTACCAGGCCAGTTCGCCTTTAATCATCGTAATAAAATCATCAAACAGGTAGCGCGAATCGTGCGGGCCCGGTGATGATTCCGGATGGTACTGCACCGAAAATGCCTTCTTACCCTTCACACGGATCCCCTCGATACTCTGATCGTTCAGGTTAATGTGTGTGATCTCTACCTTATCAGAGCTTCTTACCGCTTCAGGAATCACTCCAAAACCATGGTTTTGAGAAGTTACCTCACAATGATTTTTTATAATGTTCTTCACCGGATGGTTCAATCCCCTATGGCCGTTGAACATTTTCATGGTGCCGATGCCATTTGCTTCCGCAAGCAGCTGGTGGCCAAGACAAATACCAAACATAGCCTTATCTGCCGCCAGTATCTTTTTAACGGTTTCGATCGCATAAGGCATAGCCGAAGGATCACCCGGGCCATTGGAAATGAAATATCCATCGGCACCCCATTTATCCATTTCCTCGAAAGTAGTTTTGGCAGGAAACACCTGTACATAAATATCCCTGTTGTCAAAATTACGCAGGATGTTCTTTTTGATGCCCAGGTCGAGTGCTGCGATTTTATAAGTCGCATTAGGAGAACCATAGAAATAAGGCACCTTAGTGGATACCTGTGACGACAATTCCAGTCCATCCATAGAAGGCACCTCTGCAAGCCTGGCCTTCAGCTCATCAAGATCAGTGATCTCTGAAGAAATGATGGCATTCATGGCCCCCTTGTGCCTGATGTGACGCACCAATGCACGGGTATCGATATCAGAAATACCTACAATGTTCTCATTCTGAAAATAATCCTGAATAGACTCTGAAGCCTCCTTGCGGCTAAAACCGATATTATAATTCTTACAAACCAAACCGGCGATCTTAATGCTCTCGGACTCAGTTTCTTCTTTATGGATGCCATAATTACCAATGTGCGCATTGGTGGTTACCATAATTTGTGCGAAATAAGAAGGATCAGTAAAGATCTCCTGATAACCTGTCATTCCCGTATTGAAACAGATCTCTCCCGTAGTAGTACCAATTTTACCGGCAGCTTTGCCGTAATAAACGGTGCCGTCAGCCAGTAACAAGATCGCAGGTAACTTTGTATAGTTAGTCATGGTAAGTATTGTGAAATTTTGTTGCAGTAAAAAAAGGAATAAATGATGGTGTAATTGCGACTTTTACATCGATTGCGTAGTTAACAAATGTGCTGTTAAGTAACTCCTTCATTTCGGAGTACAAAGGTACGTTTTTGATAATTGATATCAAGACTTTTTTTGAGATAAACCGTCTGTGTCACAAAAACAATAAATCTCCCGTTTTCTCGAATGTAAAACCTAATTTTGCCATCACTAAACGAGATAATCATGTCTGTAAACAAAGAAGTAAAGCGGATAACCACACACATTCTCCAGGAAATGAAACACAGCGGAGAGAAGATTGCGATGCTGACTGCTTACGATTACTCTATGGCTACCATTCTTGATGATGCCGGACTGGACGTGTTACTGGTTGGCGATTCGGCCTCTAATGTAATGGCGGGGCATGAAACCACCCTTCCCATCACACTCGATCAGATGATCTATCATGCTCAGGGTGTGGTAAGAGGTGCCAAAAGAGCCTTTGTTGTGGTCGACCTTCCTTTTGGAAGCTATCAGGGCAATTCTAAAGAAGCATTGAACTCGGCCATCAGGATCATGAAAGAATCGGGCGCGCATGGCGTAAAGCTGGAAGGAGGAACAGAAGTTTCGGAATCCATTTCAAGGATCATAACCGCAGGTATTCCGGTAATGGGTCATCTCGGCCTTACACCCCAATCTATTTATAAATTCGGAACCTATACCGTAAGGGCAAAGGGAGAGGAAGAAGCAGAAAAGCTGAAAACCGACGCATTAGCGCTTCAGGAAGCAGGATGCTTTGCTATCGTGCTCGAAAAAATTCCCGCACGGCTTGCCAGAGAGGTTTCGGAAAGTCTGCAGATTCCAACGATAGGTATAGGCGCTGGCACAGACTGCGACGGGCAGGTATTGGTGGTAAATGATATGATCGGCCTTACCAAAGGCTTTAAACCGCGTTTCCTGCGTCAGTACCTGAGCCTGTACGACGGGATTCTTGAAGCCACACAAGCTTACATTAAAGATGTTAAAGCAAAAGATTTTCCCAACGAAAAGGAACAATACTAAATGCCGGTAACCGATAAAGACATACTCTACGAAGACAACCACCTGATCGCGGTAATGAAACGCGCCGGCGATATTGTACAGGTAGATGAGACCGGCGATGAGCCGCTCGACGAACAGGTAAAAAAATACCTTGCCCTGAAATACAATAAACCCAACAGTGCTTTTCTTGGTGTAGTACACCGGCTCGACAGACCAGTAAGCGGCGTGATCCTTTTCGCTAAGACCAGCAAGGCGCTCGAGCGGATGAATGCCGTATTCAAGAACAGGGAAGTAAAGAAAACGTACTGGGCCGTTGTGCGCAATAAACCATCCAAACCATCCGGTACCCTGGTACACTGGCTGGTCAAGAATCCACAAAAGAACATAGTGACGCCCCACAACACAGAAGTAGCCGGAAGCCAGCGTGCAGAACTGAGCTATAGACTTCTGGGCGAACTTGGTGGGTATTACCTGATAGAGGTAGATCCCCTTACCGGCAGATCACATCAGATCCGTGTACAACTTTCTACCTTGGGCTGCCCCATCGTAGGTGATAATAAATACGGCTACCCAAGAGGCAGCCGTAAAGGAAGTATTTGCCTGCATGCACGCAGACTTCAGTTTGTTCATCCTGTAAAAAAGGAACCCGTTAATATTTTTGCCCGGCTTCCTGCCGATGGCTTCTGGGAACGGTTTGAAGACTTTTAAACGCAGTTTGCTTATATCCAGCCTTATTCGCAGGCCATTTTAGACAAAACGACCGCTTCGCCGAACTTCAGTTCAGACCGGTCTTTAAAAATCACCTTGCTGCCCTTTTGTTCCGTATCACCAAATCCTTCGTATAGTTTGCCGTCTTTACTCAGAAACACAACCTCTCTAACCGAGCGCATCCCTTCCGAATCAAAAGTATATTCTGCAATCAGCGTATCGCCCTTCATTTCACCGGCAAAAGTGCCTGAGTTCTTATCCTTCTCAAAGAAGTTGTATTTGAGGTTTCCAGTATACTCTTCGCCTGCTATTTTCAGATCCATAGCGACAGTATCCTTCTTGTCGACATACTGATAACACTCAGAACTTACCGCATCTGCCGGTTTAGTTGAACTGAACGTAGTATCTTCAGCAATTAACGCTGAACTGTCTGCTGTATTGGTATCACGCTTTTCATTGTTGCAAGCTGCCATCAGAACAGCGGCAAGGCCCAGCATTAAAAATGATCTTTTCATGTTTATATTTATTAAATCTCAAGCCTTCCTGCAATTGCCCTGCCAAATCAATCGATAGTTTACTTTTATTATTTTTATATTAGCCACGAAATGAACGTTTTCATCATCCCCTTTGTTTATTAGCAATTAAGTCATGTAATTTCTAATGAAGATTAAAATTGTCTTTTCTGTCTGTCTTCTATTCCTAATCGGCAGTTTCCGTGCGAAGGCCTGGTTTTTTACGGCGCCCTCCATGCCCGCGGCAAAGCAGGGGGTCATCGACCTGCGGGCGGAATCATTTACAGAAAAGGTAGCCCTCGATGGCGAGTGGGAGTTCTACTGGAAACAGTTGCTCGGTCCCGAAACCAAGGTAGCGCATCGCGGTATTTATACAGACTTTCCTTTTATGTGGAATGATTATGTATTGAACGGGAAGCGACTTCCCGGCTTCGGGTATGCCAGCTACCGCCTTAATGTGCTGCTGCCTAAAACAGAAAAGCAACTGCGCATAGCCATGCCGGATGCTTATTCAGCCTATGCCGTTTATGTCAATGGTAAGCTAGAGGCCGCTAACGGTAAGGTAAGCCCGGTTGCGCAGGGCTTCGTGCCACACTGGCAATACAAGGCTTTCGACGTCCCAAAGGGAACCGATACCCTAAAGCTGTTGCTGCAGATCGCCAACTTTTCACATGCCAGGGGCGGCATGAAGGAATCGATCTTCATAGGCGAAAAAGCGACAACAGAACTGGCCAGACAACAATCTGCTGCCATAGATTTTGTGCTCACAGGCTGCCTGTTCATGGGAGGCCTGTTTT
>Ga0126314_10000067_pt1 | contig 56558 bp, 52 predicted proteins | sample Plot105B_FD_92535 | JGI IMG/M metagenome (GOLD analysis project Ga0126314, IMG submission 92535) | Serpentine soil microbial communities from UC McLaughlin Reserve, CA, USA - Plot105B | ecosystem: Environmental > Terrestrial > Soil > Grasslands | place: USA: UC McLaughlin Reserve, Lake County... | reverse complement strand
TTTCTACTGCCATATTATTTATTGCTTTCTGATAATAAGATAACTTTGTCTTCGCCCTCAGTCTCTTTCCAGCTTACCTTGACCATCTGCGAGTTCAGGCTGTCTACCTGATGCCCGATATAATTGGGTTCTATAGGAAGTTGTCTGGAAAAACGTCTGTCTATCAATACCATAAGTTCTACTTTAGCCGGTCTCCCATAAGCAAGTAAAGCATCCATAGCAGACCTGATCGTTCTGCCTGTCCACAGCACATCGTCTATCAGAATGACTTTTTTGCCTTCTATAATAAAATCTATGTTGTTGCTGTTTGCAGATACAATTCCATCTTTTCTTCTGAAATCATCTCTGAAAAAAGTGATGTCAAGATCTCCTTTTTTAATGCCGTTATTATTAAGTATCTCTGAAAGTTCCTGCTGTACGCGATTGGCGAAGTAAGGCCCTCTGGGTTGTATGCCGATCAGTACGGTATTAGAAAAATCGTGGTGATTCTCAATCAACTGGTGACAAAGTCGCTTAATTGTGATCTGGAATTTTTTTCCGTCTAGCAGGGTTCTCTTTTGCATTGACTAAATGATTGCACAAATATAGCCAAAAAGTTGTAACCCCAAACTCCGATTTGTTTTTTAAAAATAATGTGGTTCACCCCCAAAAGAAATGCTCGAGGTTCCATACTTGAGCTAAACATGCAGTGAGGTTAAAGAAAAAGTGCATCAGTACGTCATACTATAATATATACTGGAAGGAGCCATATTGAAGTGCAAGAAAAGAACAATCGGAAGTTGCATCGAAAGATTAAAGCAAAATGTTGCTGGCAATATTAATTGCTTAAATAACGTTTGCTGTAGCTGATCTTTAACAGGTCATAACGTTTAAACTGCGATTTAAGCCTGCTTATAAAATCTGTATAATTTCTCTTTTCCCTGGGGCTCCAAAGTACTTCACTCAGTGCATCAAGCCTTGGAAACAACATGTATTCTGCTTTTGCAGGACTGTCGATGTACTCAGACCATAAATTACCTTGTGCACCCCAGACAAACTTCTTCTGCTCATCAGAGAGTTCTGCAGGCACGGGCTCATAGTTGTATACGCTAACTAAAGGAAGATATTTAGCGGCGGTTAGGGAATCTTCCTTAACAAATTGCGCATGATTGAAGTACATGCTGTTTTCAGGTGTCATGATTACTTTATGGCTTTGCCGCGCAGCAGCAATTCCTCCTTTTTCACCCCGCCAGCTCATAACAATGGCATTGGATGCAAGACCACCTTCTAAAATCTCATCCCAGCCAATTATAGTTTTGCCTTTGCCGTTCAAAAACTTGCCTATTCTTTGGATCATATAGCTTTGTAACCCATTCTCATCCTTCAATCCATTTTCCTTAATGATCTGCTGTGAAACGGGAGATTGTTTCCACCAGATTTTGGCGCATTCATCACCTCCAATATGGATATAAGGAGCAGGAAAGAGGGCAATGACCTCTGTAAGTACCTCCTCTAAAAAAGTAAACGTCTTTTCAGACGGTTGCAACACATTATTAAATTTATTGAAAATACCCCAGGTTTGCGCAACCTTATAAGTCTTATTGGGTTCGGTTCCCAATTCGGGGTAAGTGGCCAGCACGCCCAGGCTATGGCCCGGCATTTCTATTTCAGGAATAATAGTGATGTACCTGTCGGAGGCATAACGGATCACCTCTTTTATTTCTTCTTGTGTATAATACCCGCCATATCTTAAACCATCGTTTCCGGTTCCCGGATATAGGCCAATAATGGTACCATTTCGCCAGGCGCCGATATCTGTAAGTTTAGGATGTTTTTTTATTTCTATCCGCCAGCCATGATCATCTGTCAGATGCCAGTGAAAATAGTTCAGTTTATGTAAAGCGAGGTAGTCGATATACTTTTTTATAAAAGCTATATCAAAGAAGTGACGGCTGACATCAAGATGCATGCCTCTGTAGGCAAAACGAGGATAGTCTGTGATGTTAACAGCTGGCAGGGCCAATGTTTGCGAACCAGCTTTTACGGGTAAGAGTTGAAGCAAGGTTTGGATGCCATAAAAAACGCCCTGGTCTGTTGAAGCAGTGATTTCTATGTTCTTTTTGCTGACATTCAAAGCGTACTGCCCGTCATTAGGAGACACGCTGGCGGTACGGATTAGCCTGATCGTATTTTTCGTTTTTTCATTCGCTGCATAGGGGAGTATGTTCATAGCTACTCCGTAATATTTCAACAGGTAATCTGTTAGAAAGGTTGCGGACTTATTCAATGCGGTATCACTGATAAGAATTGATGACCCACGGTCTATGGTAAATTTTTCTTCCCAGGTTCCTACGTGTAACTCAACAGGCTGAGGGATAATTGCGGGCACCTGAGCGTGTAAAGAGCCAAAACAAAGCAGGCCAAATAAAGCGGTCATCAGTAGTTTCATTCGTTTTAGTATTTTATCAGTTGCAAATTAGGTCAAATGAGATCTTTTTGCGATGAGAATATGATTTAAGCGCTGTTCGTGCTCGTCTTATAGAGATTTTATCTTGTTATTATAAACGGGACAAGATTGTAAATGGTTACATATACCTCCATAAAAAAAGAGGACGTTCTATATGAACGCCCTCTTTTATATAGTTTTTTAAAGATTACAAACTATTTCTTAGCCTTGTTTTCTTCACCTTCCATTTGTTGTTTCAATTGTGCAAGCACGCCCAAATCGCCTAATGTAGATTTTTCAACAGAATCTTTAACTTTTTTCACTGCAGTATTAGATGCTTTAGCTTCTTTTTTCTTAGCATTTCTCTCTTCAGTGGCAGCCTCAGCTTTAGCCTCTTCCCAGATACGTGCATGAGAAACAACGATACGTTTTGCATCCTTATTAAACTCAATGATTTTAAAGTCATTGGTTTCCTCAGCTTTGATGGTAGAACCGTCTTCTTTAGCCATGTGCTTAGTAGGTACGAAACCTTCTACACCATAAGGTAAAGCAATAACAGCACCTTTATCAGTTACTTTAACTACAGTTCCCTGGTGAATTGAATCTACAGTAAAGATAGTTTCAAAAGTATCCCAAGGATTTTCTTCCAGTTGTTTGTGACCTAAGCTCAGTTTGCGGCTTTCCACATCAAGTTCAAGTACAACTACGTCTAGTGTATCGCCAACTTTGGTGAATTCATTAGGGTGGTTAACTTTTTTAGACCATGAAAGGTCAGAGATGTGAATTAATCCGTCAATACCTTCTTCGATTTCAACAAATACACCGAAGTTAGTCATGTTTTTAACTACAGCTGTGTGTTTGCTTCCGATTGGATATTTAGCGGCAACATTTTGCCAAGGATCCTGAGTCAGTTGTTTGATACCCAAGCTCATTTTGCGCTCGTCTCTGTCCAAAGTTAATACTTCAGCTTCGATCTCATCGCTAACTTTCAGGAATTCCTGAGGGCTGCGCAGGTTTTGTGACCACGACATTTCTGAAACGTGGATCAAACCTTCTACACCAGGGATGATTTCAAGGAAAGCACCGTAATCTGCTACAGTAACAATTTTACCTTTCACTTTAGAACCGATAGCCAGATTAGCATCTAATGATTCCCAAGGGTGTGGAGTTAATTGTTTTAAGCCCAATGCGATACGTTTTTTCTCGTCATCAAAGTCAAGAACAACCACATTGATCTTCTCATCAAGGCTCAATACTTCTTTTGGATGCTCTATGCGGCCCCATGAAATATCAGTGATGTGAAGTAATCCGTCTACGCCACCAAGATCGATGAATACACCGAAGTCAGTAATATTTTTAACGGTTCCTTCAAGAACCTGACCTTTTTCAAGTTTAGATACGATCTCAACTTTTTGGCTTTCCAGGTCATCCTCGATAAGGATTTTATGAGAAACAACTACGTTTTTAAACTCATGGTTGATTTTGACAACCTTGAATTCCATGGTTTTACCCACGTACACATCGTAATCGCGGATAGGTTTAATGTCAATTTGAGAACCAGGTAAGAAAGCCTCAACACCCATGATGTCAACAATAAGACCACCTTTAGTACGGCTTTTAACAAATCCGTTGATGATTCTGTCATTGTCAAGGGCTTCATTGATAGTTTCCCATGATCTCTGAGTTTTAGCTCTTTTACGAGATAAAATCAATTGGCCGTTTGCGTCTTCAGGAGCTTCCACAAAAACGTCAACTTTATCGCCAACTTTCAAATCAGGTGTATCACGGAACTCTGAAGTAGATACCAGACCGTCTGATTTAAATCCTACGTTCAATACTACATCTTTGTTGTTGATTGACACAACGGTACCGCTGATGATCTCACCCTGAGTGATTTGATTGAAAGTATCGGTGTACATGTCTTCAAACTTTTTACGGTCTGCGTCACTGTAATTACCGAAAGCTTTGTCATCTGCATCCCAGTCAAAATCCTGATCTGGAGTTGCCAATGATGATTTGATCTGTTCGATCGACATTGAATCAGCCTCTGATTCAATGGTTTCTTTTTCTGCCAGACGAGCATCTGCGCCTTGCAGTTCAGCTGTTTTAGCCTCTAGTTCTTTTTCTGCTACTTGTTTTTTAGCCATTAAAATTAAATCTCCTTTTTCCCGTTAGGGACGGCAAAGATAGAAATTAATATTTTTAAAGAAAAGAATTTTTTTATAAATGTTGTTGATTTTGAATGATTTGAGGCTGATGCACAGGCCGCTGCTGATTTACCGAATAGGTTTTTATCTTGCCCTGTCTGATCTTCTGAACGTAGTTCCTAAACAGAAGCGGTATTTACCAGACAAGCGTAATATAAATTCTATGGGAATCAAATTTTATTTGAGAAAGGAATTGGTATGGTTCCGGGCAGACCCGCAATTGCGCCTACGTGAATGTCGTAATTCGCCCGCATCATTTTTTCGGCAAAGGAGGTAGTCCCGAACCGGCCATACATGTGCTTGACAGGCATTTCCTCAAGTGTATATTGATCATACCAAATGTAGTCAGCTTTCCAATAGGTTTTTGTGTCCGGATTCAGGGCTATTTCAATAGCGCCGTTAGGGCCATCTGGTATGTGTACTTCTATCTTGCCAGGGTAATTTATAATTTGGCTGCAAAATAACGCATCTTAACTTAAATAATCAAAGCTCTGATCAAATTATCTCAGATTAGGCGGATGGGAATGTTATAAACCGATTTGCTATATTGCGAAGATCAAATGAACAATATGGATGGAAAAGAAGGTTTCAATTAAGGACATTGCTAAAAAGCTGGGTATTTCCATCAGTACAGTTTCTTTTGTTATAAACGGAAAGGCCAAGGAAAAAAGGATTAGTGATGACCTGATTCAGAAAGTTTTAAAACTGGTAGAAGAACTTGATTATAAGCCGGATGCGCTTGCCAGGAGCTTCAGGACGGGAAAAACAAATATTATTGGATTTTTGGTAGATGACATATCCAGGCCTTTTTTTTCCAATCTTGCCCGTTTTATAGATGAAAAGGCAGCTAAAAACGGCTATAAAATCATATACAGCAGTACCAGAAACAGTAAAAGAAAGACGATAGAATTGCTGCAGATTTTTCAGGACAGACATGTAGACGGATACATTATTGCGTTGCCCGAGGGTTTAGAAACTGAAGTGGAGGCTTTAACCCGAATCAACAAACCTGTAGTTTTGTTTGACCGGTATTTCCCCGAACTCGACACTGATTATGTGGTGATCAACAATGAGGAGAGTACCCGGAATGCAGTAAGGCACCTGGCAGAAAACGGTTATAACAGGATTGGTTTTGTTACTATAGATACTATCGAACAGCAAATGCTCGACCGGTTGAAAGGTTACGAAAACACGATTGCCGGATTTGGATTGAGCGCTGCGGTTCTGAAGATCAATTATAACACTCCTTCGACCGCAATTCCACAAATTGCTAATTATTTGCGGTTAGAAAAGCAGCTCGATGCTGTCATTTTCTCTGCAAATTATCTGTGTATAGATGGTTTAAGGGCTATACAGCAGTTAGGATTGAGAATTCCTGGTGACCTGGCTGTAGTGTCTTTTGATGATTTCGAACTTCTGGAGTTCACTTCGCCAACAATTACCGCCATTGCTCAGCCATTGGAAGAAATCGCTGAAAATATTATGCTGGTGCTGTTAGAACAACTCAATAATCCTAAGCTGGTTCAGGATCATAAGCATGTGGTTTTACCTACAACGCTCAGGGTTAGGGATTCTTCTGTGGTAAAAACAGAAATAAAAAAACCGTCTGCAAGTATACAGACGGTTATATAAATTCAATTCGATGTTACCGGTTTTTATTTCCAGCCACCGCCAAGGGCTCTATACAGATTAACTATCGACTGCAATTTTTGTAATCTGTCGTTGATGCTGTTCAGCTGGGCGGTTAGCAGACTTTGTTCTGAGGTCAGTACATCCGTGTAATTTGTAGCTGAGCTGTAACGGAGCAATTCTTTGGTAAAATCTACGGCTTTTGTTAGTGAAGCGATCTGTTTAGCTCTAGTGGTTTCCTTTTCATTTGCCGTCTGGTAAGCAAACAGGGCATTTGATACTTCCTGTCCACTGGTCAGCAAGGTTTGCTGGAAACTGTAAAATGCTTGTTGCTGTTGCGCTTGCGCCGTATTTAACCGGGCCTTGTTCTGACCTTTAGCAAAGATGGGCTGTGTGATGCCACCGATCAGGTTGTAAAATATGGAATTATCAAAAAAGTTTTTGACATCAAGGCTAGACAAACCCCCATTGGCGGTAAGTGTAAGCGACGGATAAAAATAGGTTTTTGCAAGGTTCTTGTTTTCGAATGCTGCCCGGAATGCAAATTCAGCGGCTTGTACATCGGGCCTGTTCTGGAGCAGCTGTGCTGATAAACCTGTTTGTAAGTTGGTATAAGGCTGCTGTGTATCTAAACTGGACCTTTCAATACCTCCGGGCCCTTTGCCCAGCAGTATGCTTAATGAATTTTCTGCTTCTCTTATTCCTCTTTTGAGGTCCGGGATGCTGACCTGAGCGGCATAGAGGTTTGCTTCGCTTTGCACTACTGCAGCACCGTTAACCACCGCACCTTCTTTCAAAGCCTTCATGGTTTCTACATCACTCTGCCTGATCTTTACCGTTTGTTCGGTAATGGCCAGCTGTTTGTCCAGTGCCAGCAGGTTGTAATAGATGTTGGCGATGTTGGCGATTAGCTGGGTTTGTACTGCTCTTTTTGCTGCGTCTGTTTGCAGTAGCGATGCATAGGCAGAGCGCTTGGCACTGCCAAGTTTACCCCAGATATCGGCTTCCCAACTGGTACTCAGCTGGGCTCTGTAGGTCTGGGTTTCGGTATTGATGTTGATGCCGGGAGGGAAATTGAGCGCAGCTCTTGATTGCTTGGCATCGGTAACAGACAGGTCGCCTGAAAGGCTGGGCAGGAACGCGGCCTTACTCTGTCGTAAGTTCGCTTCAGCTACTTTTATCCTTTCTACTGCCTGCTTCAGATCCAGGTTTTCATTGAGGCCCTGCTCAATGAGCAGCTGCAATCCCGGGTCGGTAAACAGTGTTTTCCAGGGCAGATCGGCGATAGTGCTCGTGTCTGTTGTGTTGTTATCACGGTATAGCCCATTACTGTTCAGGGCCGGTCTTTCGTATTTTTGAGTGACACATGCGCTAAGCGTAAGGATGCTGAAACCGATAATGAGGTATGACTTTCTATAATTAGTGTTCATGTTCTTCGAAAAAATTAATGTTCACGTGTGTCCGCTTCAGGAAATTCCAATGCTACCTGTTCGCTGTCTATGCCTTCGTCGAAGGGAGATTTACTACTGACTTTCTCTTGCAGGGTCTGGAAAATGATGAAGAGCGCAGGAATTACAAATACACCGAATAGTGTACCGATAAGCATTCCGCCGACAGCACCTGTACCAATAGATTTATTACCAGCAGCGCCTACTCCGGTAGAGAGCATTAACGGAAGCAGGCCAAGGATGAATGCGAATGAAGTCATCAGGATAGGACGCAGACGTGCTGTTGCACCATCTATTGCCGCATTAACGATGCTCATGCCTTTCCTTCTCCGGTCTACCGCGTATTCCACGATCAGAATCGCATTCTTTGCGAGCAGACCTACCAGCATGATCAGTGTGATCTGTGTATAGATATTGTTGTCGATCTTAAAAATCTTGTCGAAAATAAATACGCCGGCAAGTCCTATAGGTAATGATATGAGCACAGCCAATGGCAGGATATAACTTTCATATTGCGCACAAAGCAAGAAATAAACAAACACCACGCAAAGCAGGAAGATGAAAATGGTCTGGCTTCCGCTGGCAGCTTCCTCACGGGAAAGGCCTGAGAATTCATAGCCGTATCCGGTCGGCAGGTGAATCGCAGCTTCTTCCTGTACCGCCTTTAATGCATCACCGGAGCTGAAGCCCGGATTTGGACTACCGGTAACGGCGATGGAGGTAAACAGGTTAAAACGTGATATTGCTTGCGGCCCATATACTTTCTTGAGGGTAATGAATTCGCTGATAGGTGCCATATTTCCATTGGCAGTGCGTACATAAATGCTATTCAGGCTCTGTTCATTGGCTCTGTACTGTGCGTCGGCCTGGTACATTACACGATACTGCTTGCCGAATTTGTTGAAGTTCGAGGCATATACACCTCCGTAATAACCTTGAAGTACGTTGAGCACGTCATTTACATTCAGGCCGGCTTGTTTTGTGGTGGCCACATTCACGTCAATTTGATACTGAGGGAAATTGGGGTTAAAGGAGGTTGATGCGTACTGGATTTCAGGTCTTTTGCCCAATGCGGCAAGGAACTCATTGCCAACTGCATTGAATTTATTGATGTCGCCACCAGTCTTGTCCTGCAGCTGGAATTCGAAACCGCCGCTGGTACCGAAACCTTGGATAGTAGGAGGGGCGAAGAAAATGACCTTGGCTCCTTTGATGTTTGCTGTTCGTCCGAATAGCTCGCCGATGATTGCTTTTACGTCACGTTCACGTTCGTTCCAGGGCTTAAGTCTTGATATTACCATCCCATATGAACTTCCCGAGCCCGAAATCATACTCCGGCCTACTACTCTGATGGAGTTGTTTACTTCAGGAATGGTATGCACGATGCTGTCGATCTGCGCAATTACTTCGTTGGTTCTTTCCTGTGAGGTAGAGGGTGGAAGTGAGATGTCGGACATGATCGTTCCAAGGTCTTCGTTGGGAACAAATCCTTTTGGAGTGGTGTTCATGGTCCAGATGAGCACTATGGTAAACAACACGATACCTGCAATCGCAATTAACTTTTTGCGGGCAAGGAAACTCACAGACCTTTTATAACGGTTGGTCATCAGGTCAAACGAGGTGTTGAATGCGGTATAAAAGCGCTCAAGAAAGTTCTTCTTTTTGCCATGATCGTCTGCATGGGGTTTCAGGAACAATGCGCAAAGTGCCGGACTTAAGGTTAACGCATTAATGGCTGAAAGTATGATTGCGATAGCCAGTGTAAGACCAAACTGCTTATAGAATACGCCTGACGATCCCTGTATGAAACTGACAGGAATAAATACGGCTGCCATAACCAAAGTAATGGAAATAATGGCGCCTGTGATGTCTTCCATCGCATCTATAGTCGCTTTTTTAGCAGATGTGTAGCCATGGTCCAGTTTTGCGTGAACAGCCTCCACCACTACAATCGCATCATCTACCACAATTCCTATAGCCAGCACCAGGGCGAATAATGTGAGCAGATTGATGGTGAAACCAAACAGGCTGAGGAAAAAGAAGGTACCGATAATCGCGACCGGAACACTAATGGCCGGAATGAGTGTAGATCTGAAATCCTGAAGGAATATAAACACCACAAGGAATACCAGTATGAAGGCTTCTATAAGGGTGTGGATCACTTTTTCGATAGATGCGTCCAGGAAGTCATTCACATTTACCAGCGGTGCGTAATGTACGCCTTTAGGGAAGCTGACAGATGCATTTTCGAGTACCTGAAGTGACCCTTCAATTACGTCCTTGGCGTTTGAACCCGCAGTCTGGTTTATAGCGATCCCCAAGGCGGGCTTACCGTCGAACCGTACAGAACTTGCATAGCTTTGTGCGCCAAGTTCTATTCTGGCGATATCCTTAAGTCTCAGTACCTGCCCGTTTTCAGCAGTTCTTATAATGATATTGCTGAATTCTGTTTCGTTCTTCAGACGGCCCGAGTATTTCAGGGTATATTGAAAGGCCTGCCCGCCCTGTTCACCGAACTGGCCCGGAGCTGCCTCGATGTTTTGTTCTGCCAGGGCGACACTGATGTCGTTAGGTATCAGCCCGTAGGTAGCCATTATATCTGGTTTCAGCCAGATCCTCATGGTATAATCCATCAGACCGAATGCACTCGCGTCACCTACGCCATTGATACGCTTGATCTGTGGGATCAGGTTGATGTTGGCATAATTTTGCAGAAACTTCTGGTCATACGACGCGCTGTCGCTATAAATACCAAAGATCAGTACGTTACTGGCTTGTCTTTTGGCAGTGATCACGCCTGAACGCGTTACTTCCGCAGGCAAAAGGCTGGAGGCCCTTGCCACGCGGTTTTGTACGTTTACAGCGGCCAGATCTGGATTTGTACCCAGCTTGAAGTTGATTGTAATGGTTGCTGTTCCGTCGTTACTGGCTGTAGAGGTCATATACGTCATGTCCTCTACACCATTGATCTGCTCTTCCAGCGGAACTACCACACTGTTCATCACCACATCGGCATTGGCACCCTGGTAGGAAGCAGATACCTGTACAGTAGGAGGGGCGATCTCAGGATATTGTGACACGGGAAGGGTTACGAGACCTAAAATTCCCAGGATCACGATAATTATGGATATAACTGTCGATAAAACAGGTCTCTCTATGAATTTCTTAAACATAAATTAGTTTTTAAGTTCTGCGTAAACAGAATCTGCATTTTGTACTTCTGGTTTGATCTGACCTCCGTCCTTTAAGGACTGGAATCCTTCCAGAACAATTTTATCACCGGCTTTAAGACCTTTGCTGACTACATAAAAGTTTCCTTTAGTGATTTCCATGACCTGAACTTCCGTGTTTTTTACGGTTCCTTTTTCATCTACTACATAAACAAACTTTTTGCCCTGCAGGTCAATAGTCGATTTCTGAGGGATCAAAATTGCATTTTCAAGATGCTGAGGGATACGTACTGATGCACTTGCGCCGCTTCTGAGTAACATGGCTGGATTGGTAAAGGTAGCTCTGAGACTGGCTGATCCGGTATTTGTATTAATCAGTCCGTTGATGGATTCTATTCTACCATTTTGAGCGTAAGTAGTTCCGTCGGCCAAAACCAGAGATACTGCCGGTATATTTTTCATCTGCGCAGCCAGATTTGCACCTTTATAAGTTTTAGAAAAATCCAGCAGCTGCTTCTCATTTAAGGAGAAATAGGCGTAGATTTTTGATATGTTTGAAACGGTTGTTAATGGCTGAGCACCCGTCGGGCTCACCAGGCTACCTGTCTTGAATGGGATACTTCCTATAACACCGTCTACAGGACTGGTAATTGTTGTGTACCCCAGGTTTACCTTTGCATTAACAAGTTCTGCTCTGGCCTGAGCCAGGGAGGCCTTTCTGCTTTGCAATGTCAGTTGCGCTGCATCCAGATCATATTTGCTGATGATGTCCTTTTCTACAAGCGGACGCGTCTTGTTAACTTGCAGTTGTGCTGAATTTACTTCTGCTTCCGCGCTGCTGATCGCTGCAGCAGCCGTTCTAACCAGTTGTTCGTACTGTGGTGCGTTTATGCTAAAAAGCAACTGTCCTTTTTTAACCGTTGCGCCTTCATCTACATATATTTTTTGTATAAAACCGTCAACCTTTGGTCTGATATCTACATTTTGAATGCCTTCAAGTGTGGCAGGGTAATCTGTTTCAAGGGAGGCGGCCTGGGCTGTAACCGCAAGAACGGGATAGGACTGGACCTCGCCCGCGCCGGCGGGAGCTTTCTTTTGATCGCTATTTCCGCATGAACTGATGATGAGTAAAGCAGGTAAGAACAGGTAGATAGATAGTAATGTCTTTTTCATTAGAATTTTGTATTTTATTGGAGGGGTGCTTTCAGGTGGCGAAATTATTCATACTTATAAACAGATAAAACATCGAATTGTAATGTTTTTTTCACCTCTGCATTTGTAACTAAACATTTGCAGAAAATCCCTTAAGTGATTAATAAAAAAATAAAATAGAAATTTGCTAAACCGGCATATGACGGTGAACCAGTCTTAATGCAAATTCAAGTTGTTCGGCTTGAGTAAGTTCGGTATTGTCCAGTACTATCGCATCTTCAGCGCGTACAAGCGGACTCTCTTTTCTTGTCGTATCGGCATAATCCCTGTGAGCAAGATTTTCAAAAACTTCCTCCAGGGTAGTTGTGGTATCGCCCTTGCTCTGTAGTTCATTGAATCTTCTTTCTGCTCTGATCTTGGGGTCGGCGGTCATAAAAAATTTCACTTGTGCATCTTCAAAAACCGTGGTGCCAATATCGCGGCCGTCCATAACGATGTTCTTTGATCTTCCCATGCGCTGTTGCTGTTTCACCATTTCCTGGCGCACGTGTTTATTGGCCGAGACTTCACTTACGCATTCAGAAACTGGCATCTGCCGGATCTCTTCGGACACTTCTTCTCCGTTCAGGGTAATATGAGATTCGTAGTCCCTGGAGTGAAAGTTTAATTCAATGTGCGCCAGTGCATCGGTTACCGCTTCAGGGTTATTGACATCAACCTGGTTGCGCAGAAAAAATAGGGTAACGGCCCTGTACATGGCGCCACTGTCTATGTAGATAAAACCCAGGTTTTTAGCCAAAGCCTTTGCCAAAGTGCTCTTTCCGCAAGACGAGTAACCGTCTATCGCTACAACCAGGTTTTTTCTCATATCAGACAAAGTTAATATTTTAGACAATTGCTTCCATGTTAATTTTCTGCTAAATGTGCGCTTGCTCATTTGAAGTGTTACTTTTGCCCAATGTTACCTGCAAAAGAAGATATTGTAAAAGTTGTAACCTTTAAAACCTCGCGAAGCGGGGGCAAGGGCGGACAGCATGTTAATAAGGTTTCAAGTAAAGTGGAACTCATTTTTAACCTATCGAATGCTCCTTTTTTTTCTGAAGAAGAGCTTGCGCTTTTGAGCGAAAGACTTGCCGGAAGGATTGATCAGGAGGGTTGCATCCATGTGGTGTCTCAGGAAGACCGGAGCCAGTTAATGAATAAGGAAAGGGTGATTGTTAAACTGATTGCATTGCTCAAATCGGCATTGCATGTGCAGAAGAAAAGAAAGCCAACCAGAATTCCAAAGGCTGTGATCAGGAAAAGGCTTAACGATAAGCAATCTGTGGCGTCGAAAAAGGAAATGCGAAAACGTCCTGATCTTGGCTGATTTTTCTGATAAGATGCCGATCCGGTGATGATAATTAATTGAATCGGTAGAACATACTGATTGAGCCGTACTGGTGGGCTTTGGCAGTACTCTTGATTTCTTTGGTTTTAAACAGAGCGCCGAAGTCACATGTAAAACGTTGCGAACTATAATTGAATCCAACCTGTTGTGCAAATACCAATGGTTTTACATCAAATGTAACAGGGCTGTCGTCATTAAACAGGCTTCCCTGGATTGTTGCATCATAGGCAATATAATTCAGCTGCGGTTTTACATAAAAGAAGATCTCACTTTTTACCAGTCCTTTTGTTTTGGCGCGGTTGCCAATCATAGAATTGGTATAGGCTGAGTTGAACAGCTGACTGATGTTTCCTGCTCTGAAAAGTACACCGACTCCGGCACCATTATAGGTGGTACCTGCATTTACATAGCCTTCAAAAGCGATATCTATCATTTTGTCATCAGAGCGGCGTAATAATCTGGTGTATTGCGCAGAAAGATTGGCAGTAAGTTCGCCTTTGATCTGGTATTCCCACCCGGCAAGTTCATAAAATCCCACGGTATTGTGCAGCAGTTCCTGTCCGTCTTCGGCCAATGAATTCGGGCCGGTGGTACCTAGTTTAATGCTGGTCTTAATTATACTTTCATTGCTGCGGAACCAGCTCATCGCTGCACCTGCATAAAGGTGTCCTGCAAATGGTCTGTCCTGGGCATCGGGATCAGGCGCATAGCCTGAGATTGGATTGTACATTTCTTGCCCTGCAGAGATTTCGAATGTTCTTTTTTCTATTCCTTTCTTTAGTTTACTCTGGTCAGCCGCATGCCTGTAAAAGATGAAGAGGCCGTTCGTGTAGTACCTGTCCGATCCCTGGGCTAGATAAGAATCGTTGTCGCTTTTGAAGCCAAACTCGCTTTTATAGGTTTGAGCACAAGTATTATAAGCCAGTAAAAGTGCGAAGGCGAATGTAAAATAGAATTTGTTATTCATTGCGGGTTAAAAAAACTCCGGCATACCTGCCGGAGTTCAATATAGTATTTTTAAATATTAAAAGGAGTAACCGAAACTGATACCGCCATAATAAGGCAGGAAGAAATCTCCGTTGAATACGGGGCTCAGACCAGCTCTAAAGGAAAAACCGCCATCTTCAGGTTGTACACGATAAAAGAAACTCATGGTACCTATTAAATTGCTCGAATTCTTATTGAAAAGTACCTCACTTTCTCCGCTTGTGCTTAAGTAGGTGGCGCCCAAACCAATTTCAAAAAATTTGTTACCCTTACCAAGGAGGTAGTTCAATGAAAGTGGAACAGTCATGATCTTATCACCATCGAGTGACAGGTAACCCACACCTGCTCTACCGCCCAGACCATCTTTTTTATTAAAAAATCTGGAGTCGTAGTTGGCTGTAAATGTTAAGCCCTGCCCGCCAAGTTCTACAAAGATATTCTGCGCGCGCTTTACTGCAGGCTCGGCAATGTTAATGCCTTGTGTTTGAGCATAAGTTCCCTGAAGGCCCGTCAATACGAAAAAGACACCTAACAGTAATGTGATTTGTTTCATTTGGTTTGCTGGTTTAGTGACTATTATGGTCTCTCAATATTAAGTAAAAATATACTAGTTTGCAATCGCAGGAATTTTAAGCGCAAGATTCTGTGGATTTTTTACTTTGTCTTTTGTGAGTGCCAGATTGATCACTTCCTTCATCTCTGTTACATAATGAAAATTCAGATCTTTGATATAGCTTTCCTTAATCTCAAGAATATCTTTTCTGTTTGATTTGCAAAGGATGATGTCTTTAATATTCGCGCGTTTTGCAGCAAGTATCTTTTCCTTGATGCCACCTACAGGCAGTACTTTACCCCTTAATGTGATCTCACCAGTCATGGCCAGGTTTGATTTTACTTTACGTTGTGTAAATGCTGAAGTCAATGCTGTAAGCATGGTAATTCCGGCTGAGGGGCCATCTTTTGGTGTAGCGCCTGCAGGGACATGTACATGCACATCCCATTGATCAAATAACGCGAAATCTATGTTAAAGATGTCTGCGTGTGCTCTCAGGTACGCCAGTGCGATGATGGCCGATTCCTTCATTACTTCACCAAGATTACCTGTAAGGGTCAGTTTGCCTTTACCCGGACTTAAACTCGCTTCGATAAACAGGATGTCCCCGCCAACGGAGGTCCAGGCAAGGCCAGTTACGACACCGGCAACTTCGTTTCCTTCATAAAGATCCTTGTCGTAGATGGGTGCACCAAGAATAGTTTCAACGTCTTCTGAACTTAGATTAGGTTCGTACGTCTCTTCCATAGCTATTTTGGTAGCTACACCGCGTACCAGAGAGCCAATCTTTTTTTCCAGACCCCGTACTCCCGATTCCCTGGTATAGTCTTCAATTACTTTTTCTATCAGATTGTTTTTTATCGCTATATCCTTGGTTTTGATGCCATGCTGTTCCTTTTGCTTGGGCAAGAGATATTTCTTTGCGATCTCGATCTTCTCTTCAATGGTATAGCCGTTTACTTCTATGATCTCCATACGGTCCAGCAATGCGGGCTGTATCGAACTTAAGGAATTTGCTGTGGCTATGAATAATACGTTTGAAAGATCGTAATCTGTTTCTACATAGTGATCGTTAAAGGCACTGTTCTGTTCAGGGTCCAATACTTCAAGCAATGCTGATGACGGATCTCCTCTGAAATCGGTACCCACCTTATCTATCTCATCCAGTACAAATACCGGATTGGCAGCGCCTGCTTTTTTCAACGACTGAATAATTCTTCCCGGCATGGCTCCAATATAGGTTTTTCTGTGTCCGCGAATTTCCGCCTCGTCACGAATACCACCAAGTGCCATGCGAACGTATTTACGGTTAAGTGCTTTTGCGATAGATTTTCCCAGTGATGTTTTACCAACTCCCGGAGGGCCGACCAGGCAGATGATCGGGGCTTTCATGTCGCGTTTGAGCTTCAATACGGCAAGGTATTCTATGATTCTCTTTTTTACTTTGTCCAATCCGAAATGATCCTTGTCCAATATACGCTGTGCCCGTTTAAGATCGAAGTTATCTTTGGTGAAATCATTCCATGGAAGATCCAGCAGCAGTTCGAGGTAATTGATCTGTACGGAGTAATCGGGAGCTGCCGGATTCATTCTTCCCAGTTTTTCAAGCTCTTTATCAAAGTGCTTTTCAACGGGGGATGACCACTTTTTCTTTTTGGCGCGGGCTTGTAAAGTCTCATATTCCAGATCAGAAGAATTGCCTCCAAGTTCCTCCTGGATAGTTTTTAACTGCTGATTCAGGAAATAATCCCTCTGTTGCTTGTCCAGGTCAATACGTACCTTAGACTGAATCTGATTCTTTAACTCGAGCATTTGCAATTCAAGCGTCAGCAGTTCCATTACCATGGTCGCACGCTCACGCAGATTTGCCATCTCAAGCATTTTTTGCTTATCAGACACATCAGCATTCATATTGGATGATATAAAGTTGATCAGAAAAGAGGTGCTTTCTATGTTTTTAAGCGCTATACCTGCTTCACTAGGGATGTTTGGAGATAATTGTATAATCTGCGATGACATCTCCTTAATAGAGGCTACAAGCGCCTTAAACTCCTTGTCACCTTTGTGTTTCGCTTCTGTAAACTTGCTGATTATTACTTTGATGTAAGGCTCGGATTGTACTTCCTCTACCAGGCGGAAGCGTTGCTTGCCCTGAATGATAACGGTAGTATTCCCATCGGGCATCTGCAGCATCTTAATGATATGGGCCACAGTTCCCACATTATTGAGCTGGTCAAATGCCGGATCTTCAACGGTTACATCTTTTTGAGAAACCACACCAATGATCCTGTCTCCCTTATAAGCTTCTTTGATTAATTTTATGGATTTATCCCTGCCTACCGTAATGGGTATCACTACTCCTGGAAAAAGAACAGTATTTCTAAGTGGTAATATTGGCAGTATTTCAGGTGTTTCCTCATTGTTCATATCGTCTTCATCCTGCTGCGACATCAGAGGAAAAAACTCAGTATCTTCATTTATGATGGGAAGTGCGTTACTAAAATCAAATTGATCTTGTTTACTCATTAATTAGCTTATCTAAGTTAAAAACGACAATCTGACAGCATGTCGCCTCACAAAATTATTAATTGTATTGTATATACCTGTTTTCAACTCCTGTGCCAAAAGCGTCATCGCGTTTAATCCATGTTAAAAAGTCAGGCAATAAATAATTTTATGCTTTTGATCATATTTTTTTATAATGAGCGTTAATAAGCATATTTATTTAGTGGTACGATAGTTGACTTCAGTTTCCCTTTATCAAAACATAAAATTTGTTTATTACATTTGTTAGGGATTGATAGCTAAAGATATTTATTTTTTATTCAATAAAAGTTGATGAACTATTTCAAACGGACGATTTTTATATTGATGGTTATTTCTGCCAATCATAGCTTGGCGCAGAATACCAATTATGATAAACTGGGAATGCAGGCCTGGTTAAAGGGCGATTATAAAGGGGCGGTGGCTCAGTTGGAAAAAGCAGATACCAAGGATCCGAATAATGTAAATGTTTTAAAGATGCTGGGTTATTCCTATTATCAATGTGGTGATTTTGAAAATTCTATTGCCACATACAGCAGATTTATCATGTTAAAACCGTCTGATTATTCTGCATATTATTACAGGGGGAAAGCAAGGTTAAATGTTGCCAATGATCCGAAGGAATCTTTGAGCCAAATGCGCGACGGTTTTTATCAGTCTGCTATAAAAGACTTTACTAAAGCCATTGAACTCAACGGTGAAGAAGACCCGCAGCTGCTGCAGAACAGAGCGCTTGCATTTAAAGACTATGGAATTTATAAGTCTTATAAAATTAAAAAATCAGCGGAAAAAGCGGCTTGTGTAAGCTTGTTTAATAGTGCTGTAGCTGATTTCAATAAGATTCTTTTGGTTCAGCCTCAGCGAAAGGATATTATTTCGCTTGTTGATTACGTAAAGGCTCAGATTACAAGCCTCAAATAGGAACTGTCTAAAAAGCTATTTTTACCGTATATTTTTTTTTAGATAACAGTCTTATATCCTGGGTTTTTATAATTCGGTATAGACTGTCGGGATAATAACTGATACTGTCTGTTGAGGTGTAAAGTGTATTGCTGTTTCTGATCAAAATTAAGAACCCTGAGGGTTTACCGTTTCTGTAGTTAATAGTAACCTGTTTTACATGGATCTTTTTATCATCAGAAGTGTAAACTTCAACGTTTTTATTTTTCCTCATACTGAATGCGCCTCGCCAGGAAGTTTTGTTGATGTCTGCATCGGAAATGACGGAAAGTTCTTTTTTCCAATCGGGTATTTTTAGTGACCTTGTTTCGGGTGAATCATTTACGCTCACCATTTTTCTGACTATGGGGTTTTTGCTGTTCAGCCGATCTGCTTCCTTCTTAAAATAGCCTTTCAGATCATAGTATAAACTGATATTCTTCCGCTGTTCATCAGGCTTTGATTCGCAGCCGGCGGACAGTAAAAGAATACCAGTAAGCAGTGTAAACAATCTCATTAAACCAAAGCGTTTCCGGTCATGATATCAGGTTTCTGAATACCAAGAATTTGTAAAATGGTAGGGGCAATGTCGCCCAGTTTTCCATCTGCAATAGTTTTATAATCATTGTCGATCAAAATGCAGGGTACAAGGTTGGTCGTGTGCGCAGTGTTTACCGAACCATCTCCGTTTACCATATATTCTGAATTACCATGATCTGCAAGGATGATAAAGGAGTAGCCATTTTCAATTCCTTTGTTAACAACGATTTCAGCACATTTGTCGGCCGTTTCAACCGCTTTTACTACTGCGTCAAAAACTCCTGTATGTCCTACCATATCAGGGTTGGCAAAGTTCAGGCAAATGAAGTCTGCCCAACGGCTTTCTATTTCTTCTGAAATGGCTTCAGTGATTCCTGCTGCACTCATTTCAGGCTGCAGGTCGTAAGTGGCTACCTTTGGTGAAGGGACAAGTATTCTTTTCTCATTTCGAAATTCCTGTTCGCGGCCTCCCGAGAAAAAGAAAGTAACATGTGGATATTTTTCAGTTTCGGCTATTCTGATCTGATTTTTATTGTTTTTTTCAAGTACTTCGCCTAAAGTTTCTGAAAGGTCATCCTTGGTGAAGATTACGCTTACATTTTTAAAACTTTCGTCATAGGTGGTCATGGTCACATATTTCAGCTGCAGCTTATGCATACTGAAATCAGGATAGTCTGCCTGGCTCAATGCAGAAGTGATTTCTCTTCCACGGTCTGTTCTGTAGTTAAAGCAGATGACCACATCATCGGGTTGAATTGTAGCTACAGGCAACCCTTCAGCATCGGCAACCGCTAATGGCTTAATGAATTCGTCAGTAATACCATCCTTATAAGATTGTGCAATAGCCGCAAGCGGATCACTGGTAAGCTGACCTGTTCCCTTTGTCAGTAAGTCGTAGGCAAGTTTTACCCGTTCCCATCTGTTGTCCCTGTCCATTGCATAATATCTTCCTATTAAGCTCGCGAGTTTTACAGCTGAGGTCTGCAGGTGCTGCTGCAGGTCACCTATAAACCGGATGCCGGAATTAGGGTCTGTATCTCTTCCATCGAGAAAAGCATGTACAAAGACATTGTTTAAACCTTGCTCATCTGCCGCATCACAAAGCGCCTTAAGATGATTGATATGGGCATGCACACCCCCATCTGAAACAAGCCCTATAAAGTGAACAGCTTTATTGTTTTTTTTTGCGTAATCAAATGCGGCTAAAAGAATTGCGTTTTCATGAAGTTCATGATCGCTAATTGCCTTGTTGATCCTTCCTAGTTCCTGATAAACAACACGGCCTGCACCCAGATTCATATGGCCAACCTCTGAATTTCCCATTTGTCCGTCAGGAAGACCCACCGCTTCTCCGGAAGCTTCCAGTTTTGAGTTTGGATATTTCTTTAATAAGGAATCGAAAAATGGAGTATTTGCAGCGTAGGCAGCGTCGGATTTGTCTTTATTTCCATATCCCCAGCCATCCAGGATAATTAATGCTAATTTTTTATTGTTCATTGGTTGGTTGCTTTGATTTTAAATGGTCAACTGACAACGCAAATATAAGTCTATTGCTGCTTTTTTTTGAACCAATTTGGTTTTTATGTTCCATTAATGGCATAATTTGTGTTAAGGAAGTACTGTTAGCTATATAGAGATCATGAAGCCCTTACTTTCATTAATTGTACTTTTAATCCTTACATCGTCTTTTGTTGCTATTCAGGGAGATATTATCGACGGTTTGTCCGCACATTTCAAGGCTGGAAATTCTAAAGAAGTAGCAGTCAGCTTTTCTCCGTCTGTAGATCTGATCATAATCGATGAAGAAGATGTGTATTCAAAAGCACAGGCGGAACAGATTTTAAGAAGTTTTTTTTCTAAATATCCTCCCGTTAAATCGGCCGTAATCCACCGATTGAATACCAATCCCAATTATAGATACGGAGCCCTTTCACTGGTAACTAAAAATGGAACTTTCAGAGTCTCGATTACCATGAAAAAAACAGGAACAGCCTTTTTTATAACAGAATTAAGAATTGAGACAGAGAAATAGTTCTAAAAATGCTATTTTTGGGTTTAAATTAAAGTTTTGGATCAGCTGATTATAGATAATTTTATAACAAATGCTATCGCCGAAGATCAGGGTGATGGTGATCATACCTCTCTTTCAACTATACCTGCAAATGCGCAGGGACAGGCCAAGCTGCTCATTAAAGAGCAGGGCATACTGGCTGGTGTATCGCTTGCCCTGCAGATTTTCAGTCACATAGACCCTGCTTTAACTACAGAAGTTTTTATTCATGATGGCGACGAAGTTCAATATGGAGATATAGCATTCACTGTTTCAGGAAGCGTACATTCTATTTTGCTTGCGGAACGCCTTGTGCTCAATTGCATGCAGCGCATGAGCGGTATCGCGACAAAAACCAACAAGATCGTTCATTCCTTAGCTGCATATAAAACAAAATTGCTGGATACTCGGAAAACCACTCCCGGGCTAAGGTATATTGAAAAATGGGCTGTCCGCATTGGGGGTGGTGTGAACCATCGGATCGGGCTTTATGATATGATTCTGATCAAGGATAACCATGTAGATTATGCAGGAGGTATTGTCAATGCTATACAAGCTGCCAACCGTTACCTGTCGGATAGGGATAAACAGTTGCAAATCGAAATTGAGGTTAGGAATCTTGATGAACTTGATCAGGTGCTCCACTATGGAAATGTAGACCGCATCATGCTGGATAATTTCAGCTTTGATGACCTGAGGCAAGCGGTAAGAATTATCGGTAATAAATATATCACCGAAGCTTCCGGTGGAATTACAGAAGAAAATGCAGCGGCTTATGCAGCCTGCGGAGTCGATTATATCTCTATAGGAGCAATAACACATTCGGTTAAAAGTCTTGATATGAGTTTAAAAGCGTTTTAGGGCATGATCTCCATCTTCTCAATATCAGCTGTTATTTTAGCATATCTGTTTGGATCAATACCAACTGCTGTCTGGCTCGGTCAGGCTTTTTATGGAGTAGACGTCAGAGAATATGGAAGCGGTAATGCAGGGGCCACTAATACCTTCAGGGTACTCGGTAAAAAGGCGGGCATTGCGGTAATGACCATTGATATAGCGAAAGGATACACAGCCACCAATCTTGCCTACTTTATAGGTCTTTCGATTACGGGCCCGCAAAATTCATCTCAGTTTATTAATTATCAGCTTGCGTTGGGTGTTACGGCTGTTATGGGGCATCTGTTTCCTGTATTTGCAGGTTTTAGAGGAGGAAAAGGAGTAGCAACGCTTTTTGGAATGATTTTGGCAGTTAACTTCCCGGCGGCTATGCTTTGTGTTCTTGTCTTTGTTGTGGTATTGTTGGCTACCAAGTATGTTTCACTTAGTTCTATCTGCGCAGGTTTTACCTTTCCGCTTAGTATTGTGTTCGTACTGCAGTCTTCCATCAAGTCTGAGGTTTTGTATGGTATGTGTGTTTGTGTACTGATACTTGTTACGCATCAGAAAAACCTCGAGCGATTACTGAAAGGCAGAGAATCTAAAGTGTACCTGTTCAAAAAGAAGACGAATTAAACTAAGCTTTATGAAGAAAATATTGATTATTGGTATAACCGTTATCGGTTTAGCCTTTTCATCCTGCTCAACTGTGCCATTGACTGGCAGGAGCAGATTAAACCTTGTTAGCGATGATCAGGTTTTGCCCATGGCGTTCCAGGCTTATGGAGAATTCCTTACAGAAAATAAGAGTGCTGTTCTGCCAGCTTCAAATGCACAGGCCCAAAGGGTGAAGACAATTGGCAATAGACTGATCGCAGCTGTAAAAAGTTATATGAACAATAACAATTACGGTGATCTTATTCAAAACTACAAATGGGAAGTTAACGTAGTGGAAAGTAAGGAACTTAATGCCTGGTGTATGCCTGGTGGTAAGATCGTCGTATATACCGGGATCTTACCTGTCACTAAGGATGATGCCGGACTGGCCACAGTAATGGGGCACGAAATTGCTCATGCCATAGCCGGACATAGTGCAGAGCGTATGTCGCAGGAAATGGTTTCTCAGGGTATCGGTGCTGCGGGAAGTGTAGCCCTGTCCAAAAATTCAAAGACACAATCTATATTTAATACCTTATATGGGGTAGGAACTCCGCTTGTTATGTTAAAATACGGACGTAACCAGGAACTTGAAGCAGACAGATTGGGATTGATTTTTATGGCCATGGCGGGATATAATCCTCAAAATGCAACTGCTTTCTGGCAGAGGATGGCTTCAGTGTCTCAGGGAAGCCAAAAGCCACCTGAATTTCTGAGTACCCACCCTAGTGATGCTACCCGTATTTCTCAGATTCAGAACGCTTTGCCGGAAGCGCAAAAATATTATAAGCCGTAAATAGCGAATTAAGGGCTGCCTCTCAGGCAGCCTTTTCAATTTTCCAGTGCAAGCATCATTGCAGACGCTTTTAACATGCATTCGTCGTATTCCCGCGCTGCATTCGCAGCATGAGTGATGGCGCCACCGACCTGAAAGGACAAATACGCTGTATTGGCAGAATAAAGAATGCTTCTGATCACCACATTGAAATCAAAGTCGCCATCTGGTGCAATGTATCCGAAAGCCCCCGAATAAATGCCACGTTTGCTAAACTCAAACTGTTCTATAAGCTCCATTGCTCTGATCTTCGGTGCACCAGTCATTGATCCCATAGGAAAAGAATTTTTTATTGCATCTATAGGATGGATTTTTGGATTCAATTTGCAGCTTATCGTTGAAATCATCTGGTACAGTTGGGGAAAGCCATATACTCCAAATAGCTCTTCTACTTTTACACTTCCTTTCACGGCGCTTTTTGTCAGGTCGTTCCTCACAAGATCCACGATCATTACATTTTCTGCCTGCTCCTTAATATCTTGTTGTAATTGTACTTTAATGGCTTCATCTTCCAGTTGATCGGGACTTCTTCTTGCGGTACCTTTTATAGGTTGAGAAATGAGCTGATCACCTCTTTTGCAAAGGTATCTTTCCGGACTCGCGGAAAGAATGTAAGCATCTCTGATCTTGAAAAATCCTGAGAAAGGCGTCGGGGAGACTTCATTTAATCTGTTCAATACAAACAGTGGATCTATCACGGCATGATTGGCGAAAAACTCCTGGCAAAAGTTTACTTCATAGATATCTCCGCGAACGATGTGTTCCTGAAGTTCTTCAACTGCTTTAATATAGGTTTCTCTTGAGATTTTGCTTTCAATCTTTAATATGTGAGATTTATGGCTTTCAATCTCAAGATCATCTATTTGAGTGATGATTGAAGAATCTCCAATAATTACACTGATCTCATTGTCTTTGATCAGTAGCAAATATTTAGGTATGAAGAAGAATAGATCGGGAAAAGAATGAGGGTCCGGTTTTAAAGACCTGAGTTGTTCTACCTCGTTCTTGAGGTCATAGCCCATAATTCCAAAAATCCAGTTGTTGTGTGTGTCATAAAATGATTTTAGAGCTTCAAAAGCACTGCCTGCCTGTCGTTCAATAAGCTGTTCAGCGCCAGCAGCGATCAGAAAATCGAACTTTCCATATTTATCAGTATAATCATTAGAATCAAGGGAGCAGCATATGTCAAAAGTCGCTGCCCATTGTAAAGCTTTTTGCCGGAAGGAATTTAAGTCTCTGATCTTCATTTTGCGTTGGCAAATGTATATAATATGACGTAGAATAGCATAAACAAAAAAGGCGGCCATAGGCCGCCTTTAATATTATAGACAAGTTATGCTAAAAGCAGAGTCTGTGTTCTGTCAGGACCAACAGATAGGAATTTAACCGGAACTTCCAGCTCTTTTTCAAGAAAAGCAATGTAATCTGCAAGCTTAGCAGGGATTTCTTCAACCTTAGTGATTTTGGTTACATCTGTCTTCCAGCCAGCAATTTCTTTCAGTACAGGAACGGGTTGAACTGTAATGATATCATACGGCATATAATCAATAGTTTCTCCATTATGATCATAGTGTGTACAGGCATAGATCGTGTCAAATCCATCCAGTACATCGGCTTTCATCATGATCAGTTCTGTAACGCCGTTTAGCATAATTGCGTATTTAAGTGCCGGTAGATCGATCCATCCGCAGCGACGGGCGCGTCCCGTTGTGGCGCCAAATTCATGACCTACACTGCGCAATGTTTCACCGGTCTCATTATCAAGTTCAGTAGGGAATGGTCCACCACCAACGCGTGTACAATAAGCCTTAAAGATGCCGAAAACACTGCCGATAGTATTAGGTGCGATACCTAATCCTGTACATGCACCTGCTGTGGTGGTATTAGATGAAGTAACAAATGGATAGGAACCAAAATCCACATCTAGCAGTGTACCCTGTGCACCTTCAGCAAGAACGGTTTTATTTGCTTTAAGATAGCTATTTACAAAGTGTTCGCTGTCAACATGCGGAATACTTTTAATAAATTCAATAGCTTCAAAGAATGCGGCCTCCTTTTCAGTAAGATCATATGCATACTCATAGTGAGAAAGAATTTCTTTATGCTTTTCAACGAGTCTTTCGTAGCGCTCTTTGAAATCAGGCAGGGTGGTGTCGCCAACTCTAAGTCCATTACGGCCCGTTTTATCCATATAAGTTGGTCCGATGCCCTTCAGCGTAGAACCTATCTTGTTTTTTCCCATTTTCTGCTCATTTGCTGCATCCAGCAACTGATGGGTGGGTAATATAAGGTGCGCTTTCCGTGCTATAACCAGTTTGCCTTTGGCAACCGGATCATGCCCGGCGGCTTTCAGGTTGTCCAGTTCTCTTTTTAAAATGATCGGGTCTATCACCACACCATTTCCTATAAGATTCATCGTTTTTTCGTTAAAAATTCCGGATGGAATTGTATTTAAAACGAATTTTTTACCATCAAACTCTAAAGTATGCCCGGCATTCGGACCGCCTTGAAAACGAGCTATCAAATCATATTGCGGACTTAGTACATCAACAATTTTTCCCTTGCCTTCATCGCCCCATTGCAGGCCAAGAAGCACGTCTACTTGCGTCATTCTTAAAATTTAAAAATAGATTTATTTATAATTGGATTTTTAACTTGCATGTTTAATGTCGGCATTCTGGTTGTTCATCGCTGCTTTGGCAGCACAGTCAAAACAAACGCCGTACATATTCAAAGAATGGTGTTTGATCTCAAATTTCAGCAGATCGCCTACCATACTCTGGATCTGGTGAATTCTGGGATCACAGAACTCTACTACTTTACCGCAGTCAATGCAGATCACGTGATCGTGCTGATGATAACCATAAGACTTTTCAAACTGAGCCATGTTCTTGCCAAACTGATGTTTGGTCACAAGGTCACATGAAACCAAAAGTTCAAGCGTATTGTATACAGTTGCTCTGCTCACACGATATTTCTGATTCTTCATGTGTATGTACAAGGTCTCTACGTCAAAGTGGTCGTCTCTTGAATAGATCTCTTCTAAGATGGCAAAACGCTCGGGCGTTTTTCTCAGACTTTTATTTTCGAGGTAGGCTTCGAATATTTTTCTTACCAACTCGCTGTTGTGGTTTGTAGACATAGTTTTTAAACTCCTTTCAAAGTTACCAATTTTTATATAAAACGCTAATGATTTATAGGAAATTACGCATCAAATCTTGTAACACCCGTAACGCCTTTTACCCTCATCAGATTTTCAATCAGGTTGTCCAGATGTTCCTTGTCGTTCACAAAGATCATTATAGAGCCATCAAAAATTCCATTATCTGTATCTACTGTAATAGAACGCATATTTACCTTAAAATCATTTGATATTACTTTTGTAATGTTATTGATCAGCCCTACATCATCAATACCTATAATATGCAGACCGGTTAGAAAAGTAAGTTCCTGTTGTTTGTTCCATTTTGCCTTCACCACCCGGTATCCATAGTTGGCCATAAGCTGGGCGGCGTTAGGGCAAGTTGTTCTGTGGATTTTTATACCCTCATTTACAGTAACAAAGCCAAATACATCATCGCCAGGTATAGGGTTGCAACAGGCCGCCAGGGTATAATCTATTTTTTGAAGATCCTCTCCAATCAGCAAAGTGTCAGATTCAGGTCCTTTAATCCTGCTCAGCAGCGATTCTATTTGCTGGTGCTCGTTCTTTTCCGCATTTCCCCTGTTTTCAATTTCCTTTTCACTTGCCAGATAGTCCTTCAGGTCTTTTAATTCAATCTTTCCGTTGGCTACAGCTATAAATAGTTCCTGTGTGGAATGAAGCTTAAAGAAATAACTGAGCTTGTTTAAATTGTCAGTATTATAAGTGATTTTTAAAGATTTCAGTTTCCGCTCAAGCGTTTCCTTACCAACCTCTGCGATCTTTCTTTTTTCTTCCTTCAGGGAAGATTTGATTTTTGACTTAGCTTTTGCGGTTACAACAATGTTCAGCCAGTCTTCTTTTGGGGCCTGTTTTCCCGAAGTGATAATCTCTACCTGATCGCCGTTTTGCAATTTATAGGACAGCGGTACAAGTTTATGGTTCACCTTAGCTCCAATACACTTTGCGCCCACATCCGTATGGATCTCAAATGCAAAATCCAGCGCAGTAGCACCTAAAGGTAATTGTATCAGCGCTCCCTTGGGGGTGAAAATAAAAATCTCATCAGAAAAGAGATTCATTTTAAAGTCATCCAGAAAATCCAGTGCATTGGCTTCCGGATTGTTCAGCATCTCCCTTACCTTCATGATCCACTGGTCGAGTCCATTGTCATTGCTCGATTCTTTGTATTTCCAATGCGCCGCGAAACCCTTCTCTGCAATTTCGTTCATTCTTTGCGTGCGGATTTGTATTTCAACCCATTGCCCTTTAGGCCCCATTACTGTGGTATGCAGCGACTCATATCCATTTCCCTTAGGAGAAGATACCCAGTCCCTGAGCCTGTCCGGGTTTGGACGGTAAAGATCGGTTACAATCGAGTACGCTTTCCAGCAATCTGCCTTTTCATGTTCCGGAGCACTGTCCAGAATGATTCTGATAGCGAATAGGTCGTATACTTCTTCAAACGGGATATTTTTGCTCTTCATCTTGTTCCATATAGAATGGATAGATTTAGGACGGCCATATACAGCGGCATTCAAACCCTGTTCGGCGAGGATTTCATTAATCGGCTCCACAAATCTTTTAATGAACATGGTTCGTTCTGCCTTTTTTTCATTCAACTGCGTAGCTATATATTTATAAGTATCCGGCTCCAGATATTTCATAGAAAGATCCTCAAGCTCCGATTTGATGGCATAAAGACCGAGCCGATGTGCAAGCGGAGCATAGAGATATATCGTTTCAGAAGCGATCTTCAATTGCTTTTGCCTTGGCATAAAATCCATGGTCCGCATGTTGTGCAGACGGTCGGCCAGTTTAATCAGGATCACCCGCACATCATCAGCAAGGGTGAGGAGCATCTTCCTGAAGTTTTCTGCCTGGAGAGAGCTGTTGTAATCAAATACGCCAGAGATCTTGGTCAGCCCATCAATGATCTTTGCCGTTTTCTTGCCAAACTCGCGTTCAATGTCTTCCAGGGTAATGTCGGTATCTTCTACCACATCATGCAGTAAAGCACAAACTATAGAAGTTGTTCCCAGTCCGATTTCTTCTGCTGCTATCTGTGCAACAGCAATTGGATGGTAAATGTAAGGCTCACCAGATTTACGTCGCATGTTTTTATGGCTTTCGAGCGCCATATCGAATGCCTTCCTGATTTCCTTTTTATCCCCGCGCTGCATGGTTGGCTTACAGGCACGCAGCAACGCACGGTACCGTTTCAGAATCTCAAGTTTTTCTGCTTCTAAATCTATCACTAAAGCGTTCTTCATCTTATATCTATTTCAGTATGTTCAGGTCGTTGATAATTGTACAGTAACAATGAATTTTTTGCACATCATGCTAATATGAACAATATTTTTTCAAATTTTATGTTTTCTCATAGGTCACGTGTATTGTATTAATTACGTAAAATATAAGGTTTTTTGAAGCCAAAATCTTATATTAGAATATAAATAAAAACTAAATATAAAATTAGGCCGTACTTTTACAGGGGATATAAATTTATGAAATTTTATAGGTTATTTATTCTGTTTATTGTCATTATTGCAGGGTCAGCAGCAAAAGCGCAGACCGGGTACGTCCCTGTGAAAATGCCGGTACTTGGTGAAAACGATACGATCCGTGTTGCTGGTACCAATGTAGACGGAGAAATGATTCCATGGATTCCCTTGAATGAGGTGGTCATCTACGGAAGCAGAATATTTAAAACTCCGGCGGACCGTGTTGCCTATAACAGACTGAGGTATAATGTGATGAAAGTAATGCCTTATGCACTATACGCGAAACGCCGATATGAACAACTGGAAAAGGATATTGCGCTAACATCGGAGAAGAAAGAACAAAAAGAGCTGGTAAAACAATGTGATAAAGAAATCAAATCAATGTTCAACAGAGAGATCAAGGAGCTAACGATCACCCAGGGTCAAATACTGACTAAACTTATTGATCGTGAAGTTGGCAGAACAACTTATGATATTGTAAAACAAACGAAAGGGGGCTTTACTGCATTTCTTTATCAATCGGTAGCAAGGGTGGTAGGTCACAACCTGAAAAGCACCTACAACCCTCAGGAAGAAAGAGATATTGAATCGATCATCATTTCCTCCGGGTTTTATCAATAATTACATGTCGGAAAACTCAAAAAGTATACATCAGTTTAAAGCAAAACTTATCGGAGGCAAGGACAAGAAACTGTCAGACTACAAGGGCAAAGTGCTTTTGGTTGTAAACATTGCTTCAGCCTGTGGTTTTGCTCCTCAACTGGAAGAACTGCAACAGCTCAGAGAAGAACTCAAAGACAGCGATTTTGAAGTACTCGGGTTTCCTTCCAATGATTTTGGCAGGCAGGAGCCTTTGGACGGGCAAGCCATCAGTGATTTCTGCAGCGAGAGTTATGGTGTGCAGTTTCCGGTTTTTGAGAAGATGATGATCAGGGGAGAACAGGCAACCCCGCTTTTTAAATTCCTTACCAAAACTTCAACCCCAAGGTGGAACTTCCATAAGTACCTGATCAATAAACAGGGTGAAGTAGTGGATTACTTTTTCCCTTTTACCAAACCAATGTCTGCCAAGGTAAAAAAGAAGATATATAAACTACTTTAGGAATTATTTTAAGAACACAGATGAAATTAGACATATTGGTGCTTGCCGTACATCCTGATGATGCAGAACTGGGCTGCTCTGGAACGATAGTAAAACACATTAAGGAAGGTAAAAAAGCAGGCATAATTGACTTTACTAGGGGCGAACTGGGAACACGCGGCACTGCGGAAACCAGAGATGTTGAGGCGGCAGATTCTGCAGAAATACTTGGGCTTCATGCCCGTGAAAATCTCAGGTTCAAAGATGGCTTTTTTAAAAATGACGAACAGCACCAATTGGAGGTCATCAAAATGATCCGCAAGTATCAACCAGATATTGTACTTACCAATGCCCTGCATGACCGGCATCCCGATCACGGAAGGGCCGGAGATCTGGCCAATGATGCATGTTTTCTATCCGGATTGTCAAAGGTCATTACTGAACTCAATGGTATTGCCCAGCTGCCCTGGAGACCAAGGTTGATGCTTCAGTATATTCAGGACCGATACATCAGGCCAGACATCATTATTGATATTACACCTTATATAGATATTAAACTGGCTTCGATAAAAGCCTTTAAGACTCAGTTTTACAATCCCGATCTTGATGGGCCTGACACCTATATTTCTTCGCCCGACTTTTTCGAAAGTGTAATCGGAAGAGCGCGGGAGTTCGGAAAATCTATAGGCACAACTTATGCCGAAGGTTTTACTTCACGGAAACTTATCGGGGTAGATAATCTTTTTAATCTGCTTTAACAGATCAGCCGAATCCAACAAAAAGGACTTTGTTTTGTTTTAATGACAAACTCCAAATATGGGCAATATCTTTTCGACCTTAAAAAACGCATATACACTTTTCAAGAGTGTTGACTTTGCAAAACTTGAGGCACTCTCCAGGAAAACGGACCTTACGAAGCTTGTAGAATCAGTGACCAGTCTGGATGAGATTCAGTTGCGGGGCTTGATGAAAATGATGGATGCACCACAAAAAAACAGGGAGTTGCCTCCAATAGAAGGTGATTTTTATCATTTGGGAGATGAAGCGCTGAAGGATGCCGATCGTGAACTGCAGCTAAAGGTTCGGACTTTCCTTGAAAAAGAAGTAAAGCCAATTGTTAACCATTACTGGCTAAGGGCCGAGTTCCCTTTTGACCTTATTCCTAAAATAGCCGAATTAAACATTTGCGGATTAACCTATCAGGGATATGGGTGTCCGGGTAAATCCAATCTTATGGAGGGGATACTTGCTATGGAAATGGCCAGGATAGATACCTCGATTTCAACTTTCTTCGGTGTTCAGAGTGGTTTGGCTATGGGTGCTATTTATTTGTTGGGTTCCGATGCTCAAAAACAGGAATGGCTGCCCGATATGCAGCAGCTCAAAACCATAGGTGCCTTTGGTCTCACAGAGCCGGAAGTAGGTTCGGGCGCTGCCGGCGGGCTTACTACAACTGCCAGAAGGCAGGGTAGTAAATGGATCTTGAATGGTCAGAAAAAGTGGATCGGGAACGCTACATTTTCAGATGTCACCATTATCTGGGCGCGTGATCTGGAAGACAATGAAGTAAAAGGCTTTTTGGTAAGGAAAGGAATTAAAGGTTTTTCCGTGGAAAAGATGATGGATAAAATGGCGCTAAGGATCGTACAAAACGGGCTGATCAGTCTGAATAACTGTGAAGTTGATGAAGCAGACAGGCTGCAAAATGCCAATTCCTTTAAAGATACCGCCAAAGTCTTAAAGATGACCAGAGCAGGAGTAGCATGGCAGGCTGTAGGCTGCGCGCGCGGAGCCTACGAAAGCGCCCTACAGTATACCATGACCAGAAAACAATTTGGTAAGCCCATTGCGTCTTATCAGCTGATACAAAACCATCTGGTGGAAATGCTGTCTAATCTTACAGCGATGCAGACCCTGTGCTTCCGCCTTTCTCAACTTCAGGATCAGGGCCTGCTTACAGACGCACATGCCTCACTGGCCAAAGTGTTTTGCTCCATGCGTACCCGTGATGTGGTAAGCCGTGCACGTGAAGTAATGGGAGGCAACGGAATCCTGCTGGAATACGACGTAGCCCGTTTCGTAGCAGATGCCGAAGCCATTTATTCTTATGAAGGCACGAAAGAGATCAATACACTGATTGTTGGCCGGGCCATCACCGGTTTTTCAGCTTTTGTTTAGGAAATTAAAGGCAATATCTTTTCCATTACAGCAATGCCTTCATCGATGTGTTTTTTCTCTATGCATAGCGCAGGCCTGAAACGTATGGTGTAGCTGCCACAGCCAAGGAACATTACATTGTGCTTCAGACCCAGTTGTATGAAGGTGTCACGCATTTCCTTTGAGGGGAAATCAAAGGCACAGAGCAGACCTTTTCCACGAACATTACTTATCTTATCGTGCTTGTTTGCCAGTAGCGTCAGCTGTTCCTTAAGGTATTCACCTACAATGGCTGCGTTTTCGCAGAGCTTGTCGTCTGCAATGATCTGCAGGATCTGCGATGAGCGTACCATGTCAACCAGATTTCCACCCCATGTAGAATTAATTCTGGAGGACACTTTAAATACATTGTTTTCCACCTCGTCCACTTTTTTGCCAACCAGTATGCCGCATACCTGCATTTTCTTGCCAAAAGCAATAATATCCGGCCGGGCATTTTCACCGAAATGCTGATGACACCAGAACTTTCCAGTCAGACCAACTCCTGTTTGCACCTCATCATAGATCAGAAAAGCGGCATTAGCATCAGCAATTTCCTTCAGCTGAATCAGGAATTCTTCTCTGAAATGGTTATCTCCGCCTTCAGATTGAACCGGCTCAATAATTATCGCGCAGATCTCGTCCGGGTTTTCCAGAAAAGCCTGCTTGATTTGTGCAATAGAACGGTCTTCGGTATCAACTGCTGTTTTCAGATTAGCCGCATTCAGTGGGAATTTTAATACCGGGGCAGAGACCCTCGGCCAGTCAAATTTGGCGAACCATTTTGTTTTATCAGGCAAAGTGTTGGTAAGACTTAATGTATATCCGGTTCTGCCATGAAACGCCCTTTCAAAATGTAATACCTTAAAACCCTTTTCCCGGGCATATCCCTTGGCGAAATTCTTTTGTACTTTCCAGTCCATAGCAACCTTTATCGCGTTTTCTATCGCCATACCGCCACCTGCTATAAAAAAAGCATGCGGCAAATAGTCAGGAATTCCGTGCTTCGAAAAAGTATCAACAAATTGAGCGTATTGCTGTGTGTATACATCCGAGTTTGACGGATTTGCGAGTGCTGCCTGCAGAAGGTTTTTTTTGAAAGCTTCATCATTGATCATTTTCGGATGATTGTAGCCTAAGGGTACAGACGCAAAACAAGTAAAGAAGTCAAGCAGGGTTCGGCCATATTTAGAATCGTAGATATAGGCGCCCTGGCTTTTTTCCATATCATAAGTCAGATCAAATCCGTCAGCCAGAATATGTTTGCTCAGGGTTTCATTTACGAGTTCAGGAGCTACGGTTAGTTGGTACATATTTCACGTTTTGGTATGTACCAAATGTAATTAAAAGGGCTCAAAATAACCAAATCAGGGCTTTTTTGTAGGTAGTAAAGAAAACAAGGTTTAAACGATTTAAAACTGGTTTTTGTAATGGAATGACTTTTGGTCTTCCTGCGGTTTAAATTTTTTTATTTCCGTGCCTATAAAAACACACTTATTGATGGGCATTTTTTAGAATTTATGTATCTTGACACTATTAAAAATTTAAAATAAAATTATTGTAATGAAAACTGGTACAGTAAAATTTTTCAACACAGAAAAGGGCTTCGGCTTTATTAAGGAAGACAACGGAGCTGAAGTCTTTGTGCATGTTTCAGGATTGATTGACGAGATCCGTGAAAATGACAATGTGGAATTTGAGATTCAGCAAGGAAAGAAAGGCCTGAATGCGGTTAATGTTAAAGTGGTTTAACAGAAATATCCTGTAATGGATGAAACGCCGGCCCCCGGACATTCAGCGTCGGGCATGCTCAGAAAATTATCTTTCTGGGCATGCTCTGTTAGCTGTTTATGTATTTATCGTTCATTCCTGTGCACCTGGAGCAGAGAAACCCTGCTATCTCTCCGGTGGTTTAAAGACTCATTTAATCAATGTAGCCAATTTCTTAAGCAATTCTTCTCCTCTTATATTTTGAGCAATTATTTTTCCATTTTGATCTAATAGATAGGTTGTTGGATAACTGACTACTTCATACCCGCTAATCACTGTGCCGCTGGTATTGGTCTTAATATTCGGCCATGTTATTCCATGCTTCTTTAATAAATTTATCGCGCCGCCTGCCGATCTTTCATCTACCACTCCTATGATTTCCAACTGTTCACGACCATACTTTTTATAAGACTTCATGATTTCAGGAAAGTCGGCAATGCAGGGAATACATGTTGTGCTCCAAAAATCAATGAACACATATTTGCCGCGCAGCTTGTCCAGTGAAACCACCGTTGTCTGCTCATCAGGGTCGGTAACTTTTATCCCTTGAATCTGTGGGGCCTTAAACCCAACCTGACTTGATCTAAAATCTGCGTTACCGCCTTTCGAATAAGCAGGCTTGCTTGGGGTTTTCGCTTCGAAACCCGTATAGCCATCTCCTTCAAGAACAATACTGTGTCTGTTTCCTTCAAATCGGATCAGCTTATATGGCTTTTCTTCCAGGGTTACATATTGTCCAGGCTTTATCGGGTTAATCTTGTCTGGTACAGGAACCCCCGATTTTCCGGTTTGCAGGTATAGTTCATCCTGATAACTTTCAACAGGGGTCCAGATGATATAAGGTTTACCGTTAAAGATGAATGAATTATATCTGAAGGCAGGGAAGCAGAATGATAAATTGGCTAGCTGATTTTCCGGACTTGTGGAAGAGATGTAGCAGTTGATCGTCTCCTGTTTAATTTTTTTATCTAAGAAATAGTCTATTGTGACAGGTACAGAAAGATTTATAATGGTATCACTCTTTATGATCATTTTTCTGATGGTACGGACAACTTCATCAGAATAATCGTTGTTGTTGTTGGCGTCCACTATATATACCGGAATGCTGTCTGCCTGAATGCCGCCCAGAACTGAAAAGCCACATCTAATTGGCTTTCTGGATAAATGAATGGTGTCTGCCAAGATCCAAAAATTGTTTTTCACGTCTTCGAGAAACTGTCCCCTTGTATAGTTTCCTTCACAATAGTTCTGAAAGGCAAACTGAAAGCGGTCAACAACGTAATAATATTCAATCTGATTAGAGATGTCATTGGGTTTTCCGGTCATCTCCGGATACTTCTTTTCTTCGCTGGTAGCCATTTGGAGCCTTTGTGCGATTTGAGTAGAGCTTACTGTGCCGGGTTTCATGCCTATTGAAGAAGTCATGGTTAACACCGCGTGATTTTTAGCAATAGTCAACTGTGACAAGGCACTTTCAAAAGGATAAATGAGGAAAAGGAATAGAATTGAGATTCCTGTTGAGAGGTGTTTCATAAGTTTATGATTTAATTATAGATCTAATATGCAACTAATACTTTAGTCATGCAACTAATTAATTAGTTTATTAAAGATAATTTTGCCAGCCCCTGCTTTTCAGGCCACTGAGAAGGGTTGCGATTAAAGTTCATTCATTAAATAGTAAACAGGTTAATAAAAATATTGCGATTATCAGATATTAGTAGTTGTTTTGATGTCGCGGTGTCTCCGGATCACCCTCTTACCTCAAAAACAGCAACACAATCATCATGAGAGATATAACATCAAAGCAGATCACATTAAGAACGGCAAACGCAATCGGAATAGTTTATTGTTCTGCAGATACGCTCAAAATGATCTCCAGAGATGAACTCCCCAAAGGAAATCTCTTTGGTGTCGCTAAAGCAGCCGGCTTTATAGGCGCCAAGCTGACGCCACAACTGCTTCCACATTGTCATCCGGTAAATATTGATGGCATGGACATCGAATTCGAATACCTGGATAAAGAACTTCATCAGGATTTATTTCCGGAAGTAGTATTCAGCAGATCGGGAATTGTGATCAGAGGCACAGCAAAGTCAATTGGTCGTACCGGCATAGAAATGGAAATGCTTACGGCAGTATCGGTATCGGCACTTGAGATCTATGATATGTTAAAGCCAGTAGATAAGGAACTGGAAATAGGTAATATCCGCTTACTCAAAAAAACGGGGGGTAAATCTGATCGTCAAAAGCATCTTGTAACTTTACCCGTCTGTGCTGTGCTGGTTTGTTCAGATTCAACAGCTGCGGGCCAGCGTGAGGATAAGAGCGGCAAACTGATAGTAGAGATGCTCGAAAGTGTAAAGGCACAGGTGAAGCACTATGTAGTTGTGCCCGACGACAAAGCACAGATTCAGGAAAAGATCCGGAGCTGGGTTGCCGAAGACATACATTTTATATTTACTACCGGAGGTACCGGTCTGGGTCCGAGGGATCATACCGTATCAGCAGTAAAAGAAATTTTGGAAAGGGATGCAGACGGCATTACAGAAGCTATGCGTAGTTTTGGTCAGATGCGTACACCAATGGCTATGATGAGCAGAGGTGTAGCCGGGGCTATAGGAGAGACTCTTGTTGTTACGCTGCCTGGTAGTTCTGATGGTGCCAGAGAATCACTTGAGGCGATCCTGCCAGCAGTATTCCACGCAAGGAAAATGATGAAGGGAGGAGGGCATTAGCATGATTAGCTTTGATGAAGCAAAAGACCTGATCCGGCTAAATGCAAGGATTTCAAAAGATGAATTGATAGATCTGATCGATGCAGATGGCAGGACGCTGGCGGCCGATGTAACGGCCGACCGGGATTATCCCCCATTTAACCGCTCAGCAATGGACGGTTACGCATTGATAGAAGAAGACTGGCTGGCCGGCATCCGCAATTATTTTGTTGCAGAGACAATCTTTGCCGGGCAACCTTCATCAGTTAGGTTAGAGAGTGGGCAGTGTTATAAGATCATGACAGGTGCAGCTGTTCCCGTGCCGGCGAATGCGGTAATCAGAGTTGAGGATAGCGAACCTGCTGGCAGCTTTGTTAATCTAAGTGCCGGGCAATTGAAGACCTATATGAATATTGCTGTGCAAGGGGAAGATTTAAAAGAAGGAGCGGTGGTTCTAAAAAAATCCATGCGCCTAACTCCACAATCCATCAGCATCCTTGCTGCAGTTGGTTTAAGGCAGGTGCTGGTAAAAAAAATCCCTCGTGTTGCTGTAATTACCACAGGAGATGAAGTGGTGGAGCCTGGAATAGCTGTCATGCCATATCAAATCAGAAACAGCAATTCTTATCTGATCAGATCGATGCTCAAAATCTGCGGTATTATACCGGATTTTGTAACACATGCTGCCGACGATCAGGAAGTCATTAAAAATACCCTTACCAAAGCGTTACAGAGTGAGCTGGTCATTATCAATGGAGGGGTATCGGCAGGTGATGCTGATTATGTGCCGCAATTACTTGAAGCACTTCATGTGAGAAAACTCTTCCATAAAGTAGCCATCAGACCGGGGAAGCCTATTTGGATAGGCGTAAAACCAGATGGCGGATTTGTATTTGCGCTGCCCGGCAATCCTTTTTCCTGCATGGTGACTTTCAATTTATTTGTTAAGTATTATTTGAACCTGGTACAGGGGCTCGAAACTCCGGGCTTTCTGAGGCTGCCATTCGACGGCAGCAGGGTCAGGAAGGTAAACCTCGAGGAATTTTTTCCTGTTATACTTGATACTGTGAAAATGAAATTGCAGCCTGCTGCCATAAATGGATCGGGTGATGTCAGGCTTGGACTAAAGGCTCAAGCTATCGCGCTGCATCCCAAGCAAAAAGATGTCATTAATCAAGATGAATTGGTTGATTTTTTCTTTTTATAAGCTTTTTACAGAAAATAATGACTTATAAAATCGTTTTGTAGCTATTTTATAAGTGATTATTTGTTTTAAATCATAAAATATTCTTGTAACTGCTAGTTGTTGTCCAATAATTGCTGGATATTGATTCGTTTATTTAAATTTTTTGGTCTTATTGTAGTATTATGTTGCAAATAATATTATTTATATCATTTATTATCAAGTTTTATTTATAATAATTCGTTTTATGTATGATTTTTGATATATTTATCACATTAAAACTATTTAATTCTGTTTTTTATTGTTAAGGTTTGATAATTTTCGAATGTGTTTGGTTAGATATTTGATTTATTTCTCATTTTTTGACTTTTATTGTTGTAGTTAATGTGTTTTTTTAGTGTTTTTGTGTGTTTGTGTTGATTTTTTTAAGAAAAATTCTATTAAAATCAGTATCAACATTGAAGCGTAATCAATAAACCAGAAAATATGGCAAATATCAGTACACCTCAACCCCTTAAAGAGTTAAACATCTTTTCAGTGAAAGGCATTCAAATGAAAACCTTTCACATTACCTGGATCACATTTTTCTTCTGTTTTTTCGGCTGGTTTGGTATAGCGCCACTTATGCCGATTGTCCGCGAACAACTTCACCTCAATAAAGAACAGATTGGAAACATCATCATTGCTTCGGTATCAGCTACCATCTTTGCAAGACTTCTGATTGGTAAACTGTGTGATAGCCTGGGTCCGCGGTTATCTTACACCATACTTTTGTTGCTCGGGGCCTTTCCGGTTATGCTGATTGGATTGTCCAACAGCTATGAAACTTTTCTGATCTTTAGATTCGTGATCGGCATCATTGGTGCTTCATTTGTGATCACACAGTTTCACACCTCTATGATGTTCGCGCCTAATATCATTGGAACAGCCAACGCCGTTTCGGGTGATGGGGTAACCTTGGCGGTGGGGTCACTAACCTGGTAATGCCTTTGGTTGCTTCGGTATTTGTTACGCTTGGTTACAGCAGTAATGCCGATTCCTGGAGATACGCGATGGTAGTGCCTGGAATAATCCTCCTGATTATGGCATTCATTTATTACAAATATACTAAAGACACGCCTGCCGGTAATTACCGTGACATCGAAAAGGGACCCAGGGCTGTCAAGGCAAAAGGCTCATTTGCCGAAGCAATGAAGGATAAAAGAACATGGATCCTGGCCATTGCTTATGCCGCCTGTTTCGGCATAGAAATAACCGTAGATAATGTCGCAGCGATCTTTTTTGTAGATAACTTTAATGCTTCCCTGATTCTTGCAGGCGCTTTAGCTGCCATATTTGGCTTCATGAACCTTTTTGCCAGAGCGCTTGGAGGTATGGTAAGCGACAAGGTGGGCAAGCTTTACGGATTGAAAGGAAAAGGGGTATTGCTTGGCTCTTTTCTGGTGCTTGAAGGCATCGCCATTACCTTCTTTGCGCAGGCAGGTACACTTACGCTCGCAATCATTTGTATGCTGATCTTTGCTTTGTTTTTAAAAATGGCAAACGGCAGTACCTACTCAATAGTCCCGTTTATCAATAAAAAAGCTATAGGTTCTGTTAGCGGAATAGTAGGGGCCGGAGGTAATCTTGGTGCTATGCTGGCAGGTTTTCTATTCAAATCCAAATCATTGACCTATGCTGATGCATTTCTATATATAGGTATAGCTGTAGCAGTGATTGGTTTGATCGTAACACTAACACCATTTCATAAGGAGACCTCACCTGCACATAGCCTGGATACAGAACTGCAGCCTGCATAGCTACAAACAATAACAACCTGAATTTATAAAGATTACTAAGCCCATATGAATTTGAACGTACATGACGAAACTTTTAAAAGTACTTGCTGTTACTGTGGCGTGGGCTGTGGTGTAGTCCTCAACAAAGAAAAAAATGGCACCCTTACAGTAACCGGCGATAAGGACCACCCTGTAAATAAAGGAGCGTTATGTAGCAAGGGCCTCAATCTCCAATATACAGTAAATGACAAGAGCGACAGGTTGCTTTATCCGCAGATGCGTTACAACAAAAATATGCCACTGCAACGTGTGAGCTGGGATACAGCCCTGGAGCGTACCGCTGCGGTTTTCAAAACATTTATTGATAAATACGGGCCGGACTCAGTTGCATTTTATGCATCGGGCCAGTGTCTTACTGAAGAATATTATGTGATCAATAAACTCATAAAAGGCTTTATTGGTAGCAATAACATAGATACAAATTCGCGTTTGTGCATGAGTAGTGCTGTAGCCGCGTACAAAATGAGTCTTGGAGAAGACAGTGTGCCGGTCTGTTATGACGATATCGAGCATGCCGATTGCTTTTATGTGACCGGAGCCAACCCTGCCTGGTGCCATCCTATCCTTTGGCGACGGGTAGAAGCACATAAGGCCAAAAATCCAGGCGTAAAAATTATTGTTGTAGATCCCAGACTGACAGATAGCTGCAGCAATGCAGATCTGCACTTACAAATCAATCCCGGAACAGACGTTACGCTAAATCACGCCATTGGCAGGCTGCTTATCGAACGCAGTAAGATCGATCAGAAGTTTGTAGACAATAATACTGAAGGCTTTGAAAAATATAAGGCACTCGTGTTCGAAAAGAGTCTGAAAGAATCCGCTCTGATCTGCGGTTTAAATCCTTACGACATCGTTACCGCTGCTGAATATATAGGCGATGCAAAGGGTTTCATCACGATGTGGACAATGGGATTGAATCAGAGTGTAATCGGAGTGAATAAAAATCTGAGCCTGATCAATCTGAACCTGATCACAGGGCACATCGGAAAGCCTGGATCAGGCCCTTTTTCATTAACAGGACAGCCCAATGCAATGGGTGGCAGAGAAGTGGGTGGTCTGGCAAATCTTCTGCCTGCGCACCGGAACCTTGCCAATCCCGTACACAGAAAGGAAGTTCAGGACTTCTGGAAAGGAAAGGAAATCTCAGCAAAGCCGGGTCTAACGGCTACAGAAATGTTCGATGCCCTGAATGAGGGAAGTCTGAAAGCCATCTGGATCATTTGTACCAACCCCTTAACAAGCCTGCCCAATGCACGAATTGCCGAAGAAGGTCTGAAAAAAGCCAAATTTGTAGTTGTACAGGACATCAGTAATAAACCTGAAACCCTGAAGTTTGCCGACGTGATTCTGCCCGCTGCAGGCTGGACAGAAAAGGAAGGCACCATGACCAATTCGGAAAGACGAATCAGCTACCTGAGCAAAGCTGTCGACGCGCCAGGCGAAGCACTGCCCGATTCAGAGATCATTTGTCGTTTTGCCGGGAAAATGGGTTATTCCGGTTTCGATTTTTCATGTGCCGCAGAGATTTTCAAAGAACATACCAAGCTCACAGCCAGAACAACCCTGCGTCTGGAAGGGCTGGATTATGAGGTAATCAAACGTAAGCATACCCTGCAGTGGCCATACAGTAAAAGGCTCGACAGCGGTACCGCCAGACTCTTTGCAGATAAGAAATTTTACACCGAAAATAAAAAGGCGATTATCCATGCCGTACCGGACGGTTTTAGCAGCGAAAGCGCAAGTCCTGATTTTCCATTTGTGCTCACCACCGGAAGGATCCGCGATCAGTGGCACACCATGACGAAAACAGGCAAAGTAAATAAACTCAAAAACCACATTGCCCAGGCTTATCTTGAAATTCACCCTGATGATGCCGAAAGACTTGATGTCGCGGATACGGATATAGTTGTTGTAAAATCTTTAAGGGGGGATGTGCGTGTAAAAGCAAAGCTATCCGGAGCAATTAAGCAAGGCGTAGTATTTTTGCCGATGCATTGGGGCAAGATATTGGGCAGCGACCTGAACAGGGCAAACAATGTAACCAGCACGCTGATCGACCCGATCTCCAAGGAGCCGGATTTTAAATATTGTGCCGTTAGTGTAGAGAAGTATAAAAAACCGAAACAGCATATCGTGATTGTAGGCGCCGGGGCCGGTGCCTACGGTTTCGTCAAATCGTATCGTGAGCTAAACTCTGAAGACGAAATTACCATTTTCAGCAAAGAAAACTACCCATTTTACAACAGGGTGATGCTCCCGGATTACATCAGTGGCGAACAAAACTGGGAGCAGCTTGTGAAGATGAAGGACGAGGAAGAACCGCAATACAACATCAATCTGCTCCGCGGAATCAGTATAGTAGAAATAGATCGTTTAAACAAATATGTCACAGATTCAAGAGGGATCAGAACAGCTTATGACGTACTGATCCTAGGTACCGGCAGCCGTCCTGCTATTCCAAGGAACGTACCTTCCATGCCCGGAATCTTTAGCATGCGAACCAGAACAGATGCAGATAATTTTAAAAAGCACATCTCCAGAAAGGCGCAGGTGGTTATAGTAGGTGGCGGGCTACTTGGGCTGGAAATGGCGGCTTCGTTAAGGGAAACAGGAGTAAATGTAACCATCATACAGCGCGTATCGCGTTTTTTGAGCCGGCAACTCGATTCATTAGGAAGTCAGTTGCTCAGTGAGCAAATGGAACGACTTGGCTGCGATATTTATTATAACGAGGAAGTACAGCTTTTTTACGGCCGTTCCAAACTCACAGGTGTTGGTTTAAAAAGCGGTAAAAAGATCAATTGTGATGCGGTGATCATGGCGATAGGCACCACGCCAAATATAGAACTCGCTAAAGAATCTGATATTCTTTGCAAAAGAGGAGTCGTCGTAGACGAGCGCATGCAGACCAGCGACCCTTCTATTTTCGCCATTGGCGAAATTGCAGAATTCAACGGCATGCTGTACGGCATCACAGCAGCTGCAGAGCAGCAGGCAGAAGTGGTTGCGCAATACCTCAACGGCGATATTTCAAGCTTTTACTCGGGAAGCACGCTCATGAATATCATTAAAATACAAGGTTTTGACCTGTGCAGCATCGGCTTGCCGGAATCGCCCGATGACAAGAACTATGAGGAGATTGTATTTATCGACAAGGCGAAACGCTACTATAAAAAATGTATCATTCACCAGGACAGGCTGGTCGGTACCATTCTGATTGGCGATAAAGCCGAATTTCAGGAGTTCAGAGCCCTGATAGAACAAAAAATCGAATTGAGTGAAAAGCGTTTGCAATTGCTCAGAAGCGGCACTAAAGTCGATCCTGTAATGGGCAAGCTGATCTGCAGCTGTAACAGTGTAGGTCAGGGCAATATAGAAGCTAAAGTAAGTGAAGGCTGTTCAGACCTGAAACAGCTTTGCAGCAGTACAGGCGCTGGAACAGGCTGCGGCTCCTGCAGACCAGAAGTAAAACGTATAATGGAACAGTTATTAAACGCGGTATAAATGTACAATCCTATGGTGTCCGAAGAAGTCATACACACCCTGAAAATAAACCTGCCAGGTGGCGTAGTCGCTGCGGGTGACATGCTCGAGATCCTGGATGCGGTGCAAAAAGCAGGCATAGAAAATATCCGGTTTGGTACCCGCCAGCAGTTGTTCATCACTGCCAGCGCAGATCAGCTGGAATCGCTGGAACATGAATTCTTTGTTGCCAATATCGATTTTGAACTCAACACAGACCAGCAACCCAATATTCTGAGCTCCTATGTAGCTCAGAATATATTTGGCAACGCAAACTGGCTCGGGGAAGGAGTTTACAAAGATATTCTCGATTTGTTTGATTTTAAGCCCCGCTTAAAGATCAACCTGATCAGCAGCAATCAGACCTTTGTCCCTTTCTTCACCGGAAATCTAAATTTTATCAGTTCAGCAGTCAGTAATTACTGGCATCTGCACATCAGGTTCCCCAAAACCAGCATCTTTTACGTATGGCCGGTATTGGTTTATACCGAAGATATCGCCCTGTTGAGCAGAGACATTGAAGAAGTTATTCAGGCAAGGCCAGATCTGTATTGCAACAGAGCAGACATCAATGGTACCAGGCTTTACCAAAAAGCTGGAAGCGAGACAAAGTTTATACACTATAACAATACCGCAAATCTGGAACTTCCCGATTTCAACCTGCCGTATTATGAAGGCTTTAATAAATACGACAGCAATAAATACTGGCTCGGCATTTATAGGAGGGATGAAGCATTTTCATGTGCTTTCCTTGAAGATATATGCACGCTTTGCATCAAATCCAGAATTGCACAATTTTACGTTACCCCCTGGAAGTCAATCATTATTAAAGGGATAGAAGAACAACTACTTTGGAATACGGTACTGGCGAAACACAGGATTAATGTGCGTCATGCTTCCAATGAGCTCAACTGGCAGGTCGAAGACCAGTGCGCATACGGGCTTGATCTGAAGCAATATCTTGTGAAACAATTTGATAAGGAAGACCTGCGGACTTTCAAACTTTCCTTTGCCATTAAGGTCAATCCTAAGACCGGCCTGTTCGGATCCGTGATTATCAGAAAGCAGCCCGATCCTTCCAGAGAAAGTTTTGACATATTACATACCCGTAATTTCAATCCAAACTCAAAAGATTTCGTAACTTTCGGAACCGATATCAGTTTAACCGGCCTTACGCCCATCCTGATCTCGCTCTGTAATCATTATTATGATCTGCAGACCAGAGATTCGGTACTCTTGCATGAAGACCGCGTACTTGAAGACGAAGGTGCTGAAGACCAGCTGATACAGGTTCACCAGTGTAAAAACTGCTTGTCCGTTTACGACGAAGAGTTTGGTGATGAAATTAATGATATTGAGGCCGGGGTAGCATTCAACGATCTGCCGGATAATTATGTATGCCCTACCTGCAATTCAGAGAAACAGGCATTTTTGCCGGTAAGCAAATATGTCCTCACACAATTTTAGAATGATGTATAACGAGCTGCTACTGATACTGTCCATATTTATTGTTGGCTTCCTGTATGCCTCAGTAGGCCACGGCGGAGCAAGCGGCTACCTCGCCATACTATCTATTTTTGAAGTGGCGGCGAGTACTTATAAGCCCCTGATCCTGATGCTTAACATTCTTGTAGCCGGAATAGGCTTCTTGCAGTTCCGGAGATCAGGTTTTTTCAAATGGAAACTCTGCTGGCCCTTTCTGATCACCTCGATTCCCATGGCATTTATAGGCTCCAAAATTCATGTGGACGAAGGCGTTTACCATCTGCTGCTCGGACTGGCCCTGCTTGTCCCAATCATCAGGCTGCTCGGCTATACACCTGCACAAAAAGAAATAAAAAAAGTCAACATACCACTTGCCCTGGCATCGGGTATCATACTTGGGCTCCTTGCCGGAATCCTCAATATTGGTGGGGGTATTTTTCTGAGTCCGCTGCTCATGCTCCTCGCCTGGGCTACTGCAAAGGAAGCTGCTGCTGCGTCTGCGCTGTTCATTGTCCTGAATTCAATATCCGGCTTGCTGGGCAATAAAGCACCAATACAAATAGATCCCGGTGCTGCGGCCTGGTTTTGTGCTGCGCTGGCAGGTGGAATTAGCGGGTCATACTTTGGGAGTCATAAATTTAAGCAGCAAACTGTAAAATACGTGCTCACAGCTGTTTTGACGATCGCATCATTTAAACTTATATTTTTCATGTAATGATAAGTGGCGGAGATATATACGGTAGAAAGTTCAAAACCTTGAGGGTCAGTCTGATCAATACCTGCAACCTGGGCTGTGTCTATTGCGCATGCGGACAGGATGAAACACGGGATAAATATAAACAGCAGCAAGAGAAAGCACTGCCGGCAACCGAAATGCTTCGGATAATTGAGAACCTGCACCGACAGCTGGATTTACAGACCCTAAGGCTTACCGGAGGCGAACCATTGCTCTATAAAGACCTCGACCTTATTGTGAAGGGAGGAGCAGATCTCGGCATTAAGGATATCGCGCTGACTACAAACGCGCTGCTTTTGGCCCAACAGGCCGAAAAACTTAAAAGAGCAGGGTTAAAGTCCATCAATGTCTCACTGGACGCCATCGACGAGAACACCTCTTTTGAGATCAGCAGAAGAAGAGGGCTGCACCGGATACTTCAGGGTATAGATAAAGCAATTGAATGCGGTCTGGAGGTAAAGCTCAACACTGTAATCATGAAGGGAATCAATGAACACCAGATCCTGCCATTACTTGAATATGCATTTGACCGCGGGCTGAAGATCCGCTTTTTAGAGATCATGGCAATGGGACATTTACATGAAAACCCTGGGCAATATTTCTTTTCGCGTCAGGAAATCCTTTCTGTTGTAGAAACCAGGCATAGCATTTTACCGCTGAAAAGAGAAACCGGGGCTACAGCCAATTACTGGCAAACCGGCAGGAACAATATTTTTGGAGTGATTGCAAATGAAACTGCACCCTTTTGTAGTGACTGCGACCGGCTAAGGCTCGATTCCTTTGGCAACATTTATGGCTGCCTGAGCAGCAATTCACCAATTTCCGTTATCCAGCCAGATGATGCCGCCGATTTAAATGATAAACTGATACAAGCCATGTCACAAAAGCAAATGTTTAAATTTACAGGAAGTGACCTGAGCATGATGCACATAGGAGGATAGTATGAAGATTGAAGTATTTGCTATTTTAAAGGAATTCTACGATAAACATTTTATGGTAGCAGAAGCGTTAAAAGATATAGAAGCGTTGAAAAAGTTCCTGATTGTTAAAAATCCGGAGGCCGCAGGGATTCTCAATTCCTGCCGTTTTGCGGTAAATGACGAACTGGTAGGTATACATTATAACTTAAAAGCAGATGACATCGTATCCATCATACCGCCCAGTAGCGGAGGCTGATCTGCTCACGCAGGAGCCAATCCATCTGGCTGAATTGCTTTCGGCCGCCCATCATCCCGAGGCAGGAGCAGTGGTGCTGTTCAGCGGAGATGTAAGGATCAGTAACCTGGGTAAAGAAGTCGCATACCTGGAGTTTGAGGCGCAGGAGAAGCTAGCCGTAAAAATGATCAGGGAAATACTGGATGAGGCGATTCTAAAATGGAAACTCAACATTGCGGTAGCACAACACCGTTTGGGAAAGCTCGGCATCTCAGAATGCGCAGTCATTGTGATCACAGCTACCCCTCACCGTAAAGAAGCCTATGAAGCCAACAGGTATATCATAGACAGGATCAAACATGAAGTGCCCATCTGGAAGTGCGAATATTTCGCAGACGGCACCTATAAATGGGGTGGTAACTGTAACTGCGCAGAAATTACCGGAAGTCCCGATCAACATATTTACGAATCTGACGATGCGGGCCACAAACAGTAACCCGCTTGGCGTAGTACTGTGCGGCGGCGAAAGTAAACGGATGGGCAGTGACAAAGGCCTGCTCATTAAGGATGGACTGCCCTGGGCAAACATCATGGCAAATAAACTTTCAGCACACGGACTGGAGGTTGTCATTTCAGTAAACAACCTGCAGAAGGAATCTTACAGAAGTATATTTCCAAAAGCTCCCCTTGTTATCGACCATATACCTATCAGAGGCCCCCTTAGCGGACTGCTGAGTGTTCACCAGCGATTTCCTTCCAGTGATCTTTTGCTCATGGCCTGCGATCTGATAGAGATGGACCAAAATACCCTCAATGAACTGATCAGGGTCTACAGAGCGCAGTGTGGCTACGATTTTTATGTCTACAGGCATAATGGTTTTAGTGAACCGTTTTGCGCCGTTTATACCGCACCGGCATTAGCCGAAATTTTGAAGCAGCAGGAAACAGGTGAGCTCAAACGGTATAGCCTGCACGAAAGATTCGAGCATGGCAATACATTGTATCTCGAAATAACAGACCCTTCCGTCTTTAAGAACTTCAATACACTCAGCTGAATTTTTCTTTCATCCCCAGAATACCAAGCAATCCGCCGGTATGAATAGCGATTATCCTGTCGTTTTCACCAAAGTAATTCTGGCTGATGAGGTCATCGATGGCAAAAAACATCTTAGCGGTATATACAGGGTCAATAAGCATTCCTTCTTCAGCAGTAAATCTTTTGATATAAGCGATCAGTTCCGGATTTGTTTTCGCATAACCTCCGAAGTGATAGCCTGTATGCAGTACAAGCTGATCAATATTTCCGGTATAGCCAGCGATCTCATCGGCAATAAAAGCACCTCCCTTTAGTACAGGAATCACATGAATTTTTGTTTTTCTACCAGACTGCTGAACACCTTTTAACAAACCCGCAGCGGTCGTTCCTGTCCCAGCCGCACAAAAAATATGATCCGTATCATTCGGCAATTCATCGACAAGCTCTGCACATCCTTTTACAGCCAGTGGTCCCGCGCCACCCTCATCCACAAAAAAAGCATCGTGGTCCAGACCAAAATGCTTTTCAAATAAGACTCGTTTTTCTTTATACTCCGTTCTTTCGGTAAATATCAGATGCATCCCATAAAGTCTGCACAGCATTAACAACTCGTTGTCGACTTGCTCTCCCCGAACAAAACCAGTACATTTCAGTCCTGTTCTGGCGCAGGCCGCTGCTGCAGCCACAAGATGGTTCGAATAAGCACCTCCAAATGTCACAAGATGCTTTTTTTCCTGTATACGTGCCTCTTCAACAGTATACTTTAGCTTACGCCATTTATTCCCCGAAATATAGGGATCAATCAAATCATCCCTTTTTACCACGATAGATTTCCTAAGTGGATGCTTCAGTTGCTGTAACGGACTATTAAGATTTACAAACATGTTCGCAAATATAAAAGCCGGACTAAGGGATGGCAGATTAATGTTTGAAATAAATCTTTTTAATCAGGTAAGGGAAAAAATTTAGAATTATTTTCACGTTTTGGGTAAAGTTTTTCATAAGCAGGGTTTATAGTGCAGAATCACTTTAACAAAAAATAGGCCAATTTGTTTTAGAGATATATTGTGCTTAAAAGATTAGTTTTGCATTTGCATCAGAATAATCTGGAGAAAGCTCGAAAACGGTGAAATACTGCGTTATCGGGAGCATATTAGAAGAATATAAAACGATAGATGGAAAATATCAACGCAATACAGGAATCGGAAGATCAGGATCTGTATGAACATTTGAACATTGTTGTGGATAAAGGACAGTCTTTGCTGCGCATTGACAAGTTTTTAATGCACCGGGTGGAGAATGCCTCGCGAAACAAAATTCAAAACGCCATAGAAGCTGGTAATGTGCTTGTTAACCAAAAAACAGTCAAACCAAGCTACAAGATAAAGCCTGCTGATGAGATCTCTATTGTGTTTCCGCATCCGCCGCGGGATACAGAAGTCTATCCTGAAGATATACCCCTGGAGATTGTCTATGAAGACAATGACCTGCTGGTTGTAAATAAAGTCGCAGGTATGGTCGTGCACCCCGGTTATAACAATTATACAGGCACACTGGTCAATGCGCTCGCCTTTCATTTTGAGCAGTTGCCACATCTGCCCGGCAATGAGGGCCGGCCCGGGCTCGTTCACCGCATAGACAAAGACACTTCAGGCCTGCTGCTGATCAGCAAGAACGAGATTACCATGACCAAACTGGCCAAACAATTTTTTGACCACAGCATCACCAGAAAATACATCGCCCTTGCCTGGGGTGATATAGCTGAAAACGGGACAGTTACAGGTTACATTGGGAGGAGTGCCAAGAATCGGATCATTATGGATATGTACGATGATGAAGAAAAAGGTAAATGGTCTGTAACACATTATACCGTTCTGGAACGTTTAGGTTATGTAACATTGATCAGCTGCCAGCTTGAAACCGGTCGCACACACCAGATCAGAGCACATATGAAACACATTGGACATCCTTTATTCAACGATGCAAATTACGGCGGAGATAAGATCCTGAAAGGGACGACCTTTACCAGATATAAACAATTCGTACAAAATGCCTTTAACATTTTGCCAAGGCAGGCATTGCACGCACAGACACTCGGCTTCATTCATCCAACAACCAAAAAGTATATGGAATTTGAAGCGCCATTGCCGCCGGATTTTGCTGAAGCATTAAAAAAATGGAAAAATTATACCGTACAAACGCCAGTTTAGCCAGCCGCCCGTATGCAATATATTTTACACAATGACGAGTTCGTTCCCGCAGATCAGGCTATACTAAGCGCCCACAACCGAGGCTTTAAATATGGCGACGGCCTGTTTGAATCCATGAGAATGTGTAATGGCAAACTGAGGTTTGCAGAAGAGCACGCCGACAGGCTAAAGGCCGGAATGAAAGCGCTGAAAATAGAAGGCGGAAACCTGCTGGATGAATATTTCCTCAAGCAGAAAACCGCCGAACTCTGCAGAAGAAATAAACTCAAAGACAATGTACGTTTCAGACTGTCTGTATACAGGTTAGGAGAGGGGCTTTATACGCCATCGAGCAACAAGTCAGGCTATGTACTGGAGGCAACCGGACTAACGGAAGGCACTTACGAACTCAATAAGAAGGGACTCATCGTAGATGTTTACGATGAACTTACCAAACAGGTAAATAAGCTTGCCAATTATAAAACAAGCAATTCCCTGTTGTATGTAATGGCGGGGCTGTATAAAAAACAGCATAAACTCGATGAAGCCTTTATCCTTAACCAGAACGGTTTTCTCTGTGAAAGTATCAGCTCTAATGTTTTTGTTGTATACAACCACCAAATTTACACCCCTGCGCTTTCTGAAGGCTGTATTAAAGGCGTGATGAGAGGCGTCGTGATGAACATCGCCAAAACGAATAACATTCAGCTGGTAGAGGCCCAGATCAATCCGGAAGTTTTAAAGGAGGCCGAAGAAGTATTCATAACTAATGCAGTAGGCGGTATCAGATGGGTGATGGGCTATGGCCGAAAAAGATACTTCAATGAAGTATCAAAAGAATTGAGCAGCCATCTTAACAACAACCTGTAAAACAAGGGCGTCCTGACCAAAGGACGCCCCGCAATAAACGGCAACTTATAAAATATAGAACAGGTTATTTTTAACCAAACTCCCTCCTGCCTGATGTTTTTCTTCAGGATAGCTAGCTTTAATCATTTGTCTGATGTCTCGCTCTATCGTCTGCGATAAGGCGGTAGTTGGTGTATCGGTTGGTTTATTTTCAAACGGATCCTGCAGGTGAATAGCCATTTTCTCGATCAGGAAGAAAGAACTGGAAATGGCAATCACCAGCGGAATTTCTACAATTCCAAAATATTCAATGAGTCCAAAGGGGAGCAAAAGTACAAAAAGCAATACAGAAAAATGTATGTACACACTGTATGTTGCAGGGAATATCGTGTTTTTGATCCGTTCGCAGCCACCCATCTCGTCTGAAAAACGAGACAGCGTCCTGTCCATCTCAACCTGCTGATATTCATTAATCCAGCCCAGTTTGTAAGCATTTTTCAAATCTGAACCCTGAAGTTTCAGCAGGCCAAGCGGAACGTTACTGTAATTTTTTACGTATTCCAGATCCTCAGCACTCAGGTATTTCTCAAGACCCGCCATTGGATCCTGTTTCCTAAGACTTCTGCTCAAGCTATAGCACCAGGCAATCTGCCGCTTAGCCATGCGTTCGCAAAAAGCACGTTCATCTGCCGCGCCGTAGGTCGTGTCTATAAAAGTCAGGAGCTGTCGGGTCAACGACCTTGAATCGTTTACAATGGCTCCCCAGATCGTTCTTGCTTCCCACCAACGGTCGTAAGCCTGATTGGACTTGAAAGCCAGGAGCAAGGAAATTACCGTGCCCAGCAAAGTCGGGATTGCGATTGGAATAGAAATTCTTGTAAAATGGAATGTGTTGTACAACACAGCGACCAATATGGCATAGAGCGTAACACCAACCACTTCAGCTTTTATTTTGCCGAATATGTAACTAACGGGAATATTTTGTTTCAGTAGCATAATTAAAAATTAAGGTGTTCACATAAGTAGTAAAATGGGCAGGTATTTAACCTGCCATCAGTTCTTCTTCGAGTACCAGTTGTTCTTTTTTTAGACCCGCAACCGGTATTTTTTGCTGAGGCACAACGCTCAAAAAAGGAATTCTGCTTTTGCCGATAAATAACATCGGATCCGTGCTCGAACGGTTCAGTTTGCCGAGCTCACAACTTGAAGGATCCAGAATGACATCAATTTCATTCATTTCCAGGAAATCGCGGAAGTTGACCAGGCTGCTGCCATAGAAAAAGTCGATCTTGATGATCAGCTGTCCGTATCGCTGTCTGAGTGTTTCACACTGCGCATAAAAATCATCACTGATGTAGCTGTACTCTTTGTTTCTCCGGGATAGCATCAGCAGATCAGAAATGGAATCTGAAATCTTGAACATGTGGATAAATACCAGGCGCAGTGCGCTGTCTTTATGTTGTTCACATAGTGCCGGAACACAAGCTAAAGACTGAACGGAGAAGTTGGTTGGGATCAATATGTTTTGCATAATCATAAGGTTTATGATGCAATATTATCCCAGAGAAATTAAAAGAAATTAAGAAGCTGGTTAGCGTTTGATTAGAATTTCATTAGAATATCTGATGATTATTCTAATAACTGCTTTTATCACTGATAACAGGCAGCAACACCTGTATTTCAGTTCCCGAATTGACTTCAGACCGGATACCTATCGTACCCTTGTGCAGCCTGATGATGTTAAGTGTGAGCGGCAGTCCAATGCCATAACCCTCAAAATCGGTCGTATTAGAAGCCCGGAAAAACGGATCAAAGATGTATTGGAGTTCATTTTCCGGAATTCCTATTCCGCGGTCGGTCACAGCGATCTTGATTCTGCCGCTCTCCGAAGACAAAGCGATTTTCACAAGCTGATTGTTCGAATATTTGCAGGCATTCATTACAATATTGGTAACAGAAAGATGCAGCAGGTTTGAAATCCCGTCGGTTGTCATCAGTTTTTCATCGTCAGGCAGCTGTGAATAATCTACATCCAGCGTGCAATCAGGAATAATCTTACCTACAGAATCAATCACGTCCATTACCAGCTCATCCACCCTGATCCTTTGCCATTTTTGCTTGTGCCCGTCAAAGCCAGATTGGGCCAGTCCCAGCAGGCTGGTGATGATGTGATTCAGTTTATCTGCTTCCTTTAAGATATTTTTTGCCGCAGCCATGCTGCTTTCAGGCAAATCCTTGTTCATCAGCAATTCTGTTTCCGCACTGATGATCGCCAAAGGCGTACGCAGTTCATGCGAAGCATTACTCACAAAGTTGTTCTGGGTCTCAAAAGCCGTTTCCAGCCGGATAAGCATGTTGTTAAAGGTCAGCACCAGTTCTGCCACCTCATCCTTTCCCCCGGTTTCTTCCAGTCTAAGATTCAAATTATCCGCACTGATATTCTTCACACTCTTAATAACTTGTCTGAACGGTTTCATGGTATAATTTGAAAAAACTACACCGACTACATAAATACAGATCAGAGAAAGAAAAAAACCGACAATCAGTACCTTTTTCAAATCCTGCAGTTCTTTAAAGCCATAAGGATCGGAAGCTCCCACTACTACAATATAATGCTCATTACCAATGTTGAAATAAGAACCTGCGTAAAAGTTATTCTGGCGGTTAAACCTGGCTTTACCTTTATACAGAATAGTCTCATAAAATTTATCAGGCAGATCTACAGGCTTTACAAAATCCATTTTCCGTAAAGGATTGATCTTCACGATAAAGTCCATTTCATCATCCAGTTTTTCCAGGTATTTATTTCGTACTTCCCTGTAAGCTTCCGAACGCGCATCCGGTTTCAGCTTGATTTCAGCGGCAAGATTTACCCGGGCTTCGAGCCTTTTAAAGAAATCTTCAAAATTGAAATCCGACACAAAATAGAATATTGCCGCATTGAGCAGGATCAGGCCAACTGTTGCCAATCCGCAAAATAACAGCGTTATTTTAGACTGGATCTTCATTGATGATCTGTTCCTTAAAGATATATCCCATGCCGAAAACCGTGTGGATCAGTTTGGAGCTGTATCCGGTATCCATTTTCTTACGAAGGTAGTTCACATACACATCCACCACATTCGTTCCCATATTGAAATCGATGTCCCATACATTTTCAAGGATCTGTATACGGGAAAGTACCCGGTTTTGATTCCGCATAAAGTAAAGCAGCAGCTTATATTCGGTACTGGTAAGATTCACCGGCTTATGATCACGTGTTACACTCTTGGTATCCATGTTGAGGACCAGATCAGAAAACTGAACAGTATTGGCCATGGTCACACCGGTTTTGGACCTGCGGATCGCAGACCTGATTCTGGCCTCCAGCTCCGCGAATTTAAAGGGTTTGGCAATATAATCGTCCGCCCCATTATTAAGACCGGTAATGATATTTTCTGTGGTATTCAGAGCGGTAAGCATGATGATAGGGATTTCCTGATTTTCCTTCCTGATCTCCTTACAAAGCTGCAGCCCATTTATGCCAGGGAGCATGATGTCGAGGATCAGCAGATCGAAGTGATGGCTTAAGGCCATTTCCAGCCCCATATTTCCATCCACGGCAACACTTGCCTCAATACCACTTTCCTGTAATCCTTTTACAATTACAGACACCAGTCCCGGCTCATCTTCTACCAATAGTATTTTCATCAACTCTTTATTACAGCCTGATTCCCCTCAAAAATTCTTCAATGCTCATGCGTTTTTTGCCCTCGTATTGGAGATCGGTCAATTTAATAAAACCATCCTTACCTGCAAACTTTAAGAAAGTTTTTCCGTCGGTCAAAAATCCGCCGGGAGCAATGCCCGGTTCTTTTGCTTCCGGCTCTGCCTTGAAAACCTTTAGTGTTTTATCATTAAGTTTAGTAAATGCTGCAGGATAGGGGCTCAGTCCCCGGATCAGGTTATGGATGTCACTAACAGGCCGGTTCCAGTCTATCAGGCAATCTTCTTTAAAGATCTTCGGTGCGTGTTTCAGTACTTCACTTTGAGGCTGTGGCTGTTCCTTAAAATCGCCGGCAGCAATGGCGCTCACTGTTTTCACCAACAGACCAGCACCTATATTCATCAAGTCATCATGGAGCTCTCCGGCAGTTTCATCGTCACTAATTTTCACGCTTTCAGAAAAGATCACATCTCCAGTATCGATCTCATGTTTTAAAAAGAAAGTAGTCACACCGCTTTCCTTTTCCCCATTGATGATGGCATGGTTGATAGGAGCTGCACCACGATACTGAGGCAATAAAGAAGCATGAAGATTGATCGTCCCTTTCCGGGGCATATTCCAAACGATTTCCGGGAGCATCCTGAAAGCGACCACTACCTGCAGATCCGCCTTCAGCGAAGTTAGCTCTTCAATAAACACGGGATCCTTTAGCTTCAGCGGCTGCAGCACCCTGATGCCTTTTGAGACCGCATACTGTTTAACCGCACTTTCCTGCAGCTTTTGCCCGCGACCTGCCGGTTTGTCTGCTGCGGTTACAACCCCGACCACATCAAACCCTGCGGTTACCAAAGCGTTTAATGAGGCTACTGCGAAATCGGGAGTGCCCATGAAAACTATTTTCATATGTTTTTGTTTGAGATTAACGGTAATAATGCGATTGCAAAATAACTAAAATTAAAACGCATATTTTACTGAAACCATATGGTGCAAACCCTCGAGGAAATAAAATCAAGCGGACTGACTTATGTAACCGATAGTCAGCCAGGGATATACAGAAAAGGAAAAGCCGGAAAGTTTTATTACGAAGGTAAAGACGGAAAACGCATCACAGACAAAGATGAGCTCGACAGGATCAAGGCACTGGTTATTCCTCCAGCCTGGACTAAAGTATGGATAGCACCACGAAAAAGCAGCTACCTGCAAGTGACCGGAACCGATATGGCCGGCAGAAAACAATATAAATATCATCCCAAGTGGACTTCCAGACGATCAGACAGCAAATACTTCCGCCTGCTCGAATTCGGCAAAACGCTGCCACAGATCAGAAAAAGAATTGCCAGAGACCTGAAAAGAAAAGAATTTGATGAACAAAAAGTTCTGGCCATTTGCGTGCAGGTCATGCTCAAAACCCTGATCCGGGTAGGCAATGAATCTTACAAACAAATGTATGGCAGTTATGGCCTCACTACTTTAACCAATAAACATGTGAAGATTAACGGCAATCACCTTAAGCTGAACTTTGTTGGCAAGAAAGGCGTGCAGCAGAACGTCGATCTCAACGATAAAACACTCGCTAAACTGGTAAAAAAATGTAAAGAAATACCCGGTCAGGATCTGTTCCAGTATTATACAGAGGGAAAGGAGCACCGATCCATAGACTCAGGCAGGATCAACAACTATATCAGGGAGATTTCCGGCTGTGATTTTACTGCAAAAGATTTTCGTACCTGGGGAGGAACTATAGAGGCACTGAGACAGCTCGCTAAATGTGGTATTGCAGATGCCGGCAGGCCTAAAAAGAAGGTGATCGTAGAAGTACTCGACTGTGTGGCCAGTAAGCTGGGAAACACAAGGGCAGTATGCAAAAGTTCTTACGTATATCCCATGCTGCTCGAGTCTTTTGAAAATGATAAGTTATCCAAATATCTGAAAAAGGTAAATACGAAGCCGGCCGTAAGCCAGACAGCCCTCGAGAATGATGAAAAAGTACTCATGCAATTTCTAAAAGCAACTCAAAAAAGAGCGAAATAGGTGATACACGCAAATT
>Ga0126314_10000066_pt1 | contig 56588 bp, 48 predicted proteins | sample Plot105B_FD_92535 | JGI IMG/M metagenome (GOLD analysis project Ga0126314, IMG submission 92535) | Serpentine soil microbial communities from UC McLaughlin Reserve, CA, USA - Plot105B | ecosystem: Environmental > Terrestrial > Soil > Grasslands | place: USA: UC McLaughlin Reserve, Lake County... | reverse complement strand
CTTCCACCGGGCGAGCGCGCGCGGATTGGGGTCCACCGGCACGGCCCACTTTTCGCGTCCGTCCTCGAGCGAGAGGGCCCGCACCGTGTCCCTCACCTGCTCCGCGACGAAGGCCACGCCCTTCGCGCCGTCCACCTCCAGTCCGGAGGCGCCCAGGGGCGCGGGCAGCACCCGGGGCTCGCTCGCGGAGTCCAGCGCGAACACCCGCAGCTCTGGCTGCCAGCGGTGGACGACGCCCAGGAAGGACTGGCCGCGCGCGTCCCTCCACGTGGCCAGCGCGGAGGGCCCGTCCCCCACCGCCAGCCGCTCCACGCGGCCCGTGCCTACATCCAGCGAGTACACCGTGTCCGTGGGCGGCGAGACGATGAACAGCGTGCGCCCATCCGGCGACGCCACCATCCCCGTCAGGTCGGGGAAGGCGCGGTCATTCACGAGGGTGAGCTGAGCGCTTCCCTCGACAGGCGCCCCGCCGTCCGACACCAGCCGGGCCTCCACCACCACCTGGGGCACGTCCTCCGGCAGCGTCACGTCCGAGGGCAGCCGGGTGAAGGCGTGGCTCGAATCCACCACCGTCAACGGCAATTCGCGTGACAGTGGTGGACCGAGTGACAGACGCAATCCCGCTACCAGCCGCGCGCCATGGATGGACAGGGGCTGCGAGGTCTCATTGCTGGTGAGCCGGGGCCCTACCGCCTCCAGCCTGGGCGCCGTCCCCGAGGAGGCCGACGCGGAGGAGGCGGCGTCGCCGGACGAGGAGGCCCGCTCGCCGCGCGTGCTCAGGCGATAGCCCACGACTCCCGCGGCGCTCCACAGCACCACGCCCACCGCCAGCAATGCTCCTCTGCGCGCCGCGCTCGTCAATCGTCTCCCGGTGCCTTTCGCGAGGAGCATCCTCCCTCCTCCGGCGCGTGGCCACGACGATTCTCCTTGTGCCTGCCCGGTTGGGCTCCAACTTCAGACGCGGAGCGGCACGACATCTTTCCGTTCGGCCGGCAACGAGCAAGTGCTGTCGTGGAGAACGCGCCCCACATGGGGTGGAGTGCCCCCCACACCTGTTGACCCACGTCTCACGAACAGCCCTGGAGTGTGCGTTGACAGGTCCATACACGCATCGCTTAACCTGTTGATGATGCGACGCTTCCTCCTCTGCATGGCCGTCGCCCAGCTCCTCGGCATCGGTACGCTGTTCATCCCGAGCGACGCCTGGGCCCAAGGCCGCGGCCGTTCCGCGAAGTCGGCGAAGGCGAAGGCTGGCAAGAAGGCCAGCTCCAAGACTCCGCCCAAGATTGAAACCAAGGGCGCGCCCGTGACGGACCCGGTGACGGGCGAGTCGGACGCCACCGCTTCCTCGGCGCCGCCGCAGCGCGGCCCGTCCCGCATCGACTTCGACGACCGGCTCATCCAGGGCCAGACGAACAAGTCGGGCGCCGTCTATCTCTATGACCGCAAGGAGCTGAAGACGCGGTCGATGATCCGCGAGCGCGACAGCTTCCGCGCCGAAACGCTCGCGACGGTGTACGACCAGTAGGGCAGCACCGCCCACCAGCCCTTGAAGGGAGCGTCACCGTTGAGCGGCCAGCCCAGCGTCCTGCAAGTCGTCATCCTCCGCGACGGACTCCTCGTCGGGACGGAAGTCTTCGTCCCCGGCACGTATGCGCTCGGTTCTGACCCGTCCTCGGACCTGAGGCTGGAAGACCCGGCCGTGGAGCCGCGCCACGCGTTGCTCTACTTCCAGAATGGCCGCGCGGCCATCCAGGACGCGGGCACCGCCACGGGCCTGTTCGTCAACGGCCACCGCGTCACCGCATGCGAGATTCGCTCGGTGGACGAGGTGCTGTGCGGCCCGTTCGTCCTGAAGACGCGCGTGCTCGCCCAGAAGCCGCAGGAGGCCAAGCCGCAGCCGCCGCCAGAGGTCGCCGCGTTGTTCGGCACGCCGCAGCCCGCGCCGCCGCAGTCCGCGCCGCAGCGACCCGTGGCCCCCGCGCCGCAGCAGGGCGCGCCCGTGCGCCAGCTGCGCCCCAACGCCGCGCCCGCGCAGCCGCTGGCCACCACCGTGCCCGCGATTCGCGCCGTGCCGTCGCAGCACCCCGCGCACGCGGCGACGCAGGCCAGCTTCCCGCAGCAGTCGGCCGCGCCCGCGATGGTGCCCATGCCGGCGCCCGTCGCCCACGCGCCGCAGGCCTCCTTCAATGCCCAGGCCCACGTGGCCGCCGCGCCGCAGCCCGTGCCGATGCAGGCCCCCCAGCCCGTGCCCGCCGGCACCGTGCCGTCCGTGCGCCGCCGCGTGACGCAGGAGCCGCCGCAGGCCGCGAACACCGGCATGCTGCTGGCGGATGATCTGCTCGCGGACGTCGCCTTGGATGCGCTGCCCGAGCCGCAGGGGCCGCTGCTCCAGGAGGCGCGCGTCACCGCGTCGCGTCCCACGCACGCGCCCCGCCTGGACCCGGGCAAGGGCGCCCCCCAGCTCTACCTGGAGCTGTACTGGGGCACCGTCCGCCGCGACGCGCGCCGCTTCAAGCCGGACAAGAAGCAGCCGGTGAAGGCCTCGCTGGACCTCCCGGACGCGATGCCGCTGTGGGGCTTCACGCTGCCGGAGAGCACCGGCCCCTTCACGCTGGCCGAGTCGGCCAACGGCGCCTTCCGCCTCTTCGTGCCTCCGGGCACCGAGGTGGAGAAGAGCGGCAACGACGGCCGCTTCACGCCCGTCACCGGCGCCGCGCTGGAGTCCGACGGCAGCCGCCGCTTCATCACGCTGCGCGAGGGCGTGGGCGCCCGGCTGACGCAGGGCCAGATGTCGCTGGTGGCCTACGCCGCCCCCATCCCCGCACGCGTGTTCGTCAACCCGCTCAGGGGCATTCCGTGGCTGGCGGTGTCGACCTTCGTCCTCTTCGCCGCGGTCATGGCGGCCTTCATCGTGCTCAAGCCCGCGACGCCGGAGACGGCGGACTTCACGCAGAAGAACCTGCCGCCCGTCGCGCTGCGCCTCATCGCCCCCGAGCCGAAGAAGAAGGAAGAGGCGAAGCAGAAGCTGGAGGCCATCAAGAAGAAGGCGCCGCCCAAGGAGAAGATCGCGGAGAAGGCGCCGCCCAAGCCGGTGGAGAAGGCCGCGCCCGTGCAGCAGCCGCAGCAGCCCGCCAAGCCCGTGGCCGCGGAGAACAAGGCGCTCAAGGCGCTGGCCAAGCTGTCCGCCGCGGGGCCCGCCACGAATGACCTGCTCGCCGCCGTGGACAAGCTGGGCAGCGGCCCGGGCAGCAAGAACGTGAAGAACTCCAACTACAAGCTGTCGGGCCTCATCGGGAAGGCGCCCATCGCCAACGCGGGCCTGGGCACGTTCGGCCTGGGCGGCGGCGGCAAGGGCGGCGGCGCGACGCTGGGCGCGGAGCTCTTGCGCGGCAAGGGTGGCGGCGGAATCGGCGCGCTGGGCGTGGGCTCGGTGGGCAAGGGGAAGGTCGGCGGCACCGTCACGCGCGCCACCGCGCGCAGCATCGCCTCCACCCAGGGCACCGTGGACCGTGAGGCCGTGGCCCGCGTCATCAACAGCCACCTGAACGAAGTGCACGGCTGCTACGAGCGCGCGCTGCTCAAGGACCCGGGCCTGGCCGGCAAGGTGGTGCTGGAGTGGACCATCGGCGCCAACGGCCGCGTGGCCGCGGCGAAGACGAAGTCCTCCACGCTGCGCAATGCCTCCGTCGAGGCGTGCATCCTCACGAATCTGAAGTCCTGGACCTTCCCCGCTCCCAAGGGCGGCGTGGTCATCATCACCTATCCGTTCCTCTTCAACTCCGTCGGCTACTGACGCGGGCCCTCCCCAACCCGCGTTTCGTTCCGCTCATCCGCCAGGAAGCCCCCACCGTGCGATACGCCCTGCTCATCCTCTTGTTCCTGGCGCCCGGCCTTGCCCGCGCACAGGCCGAGGCGCTCGAGAATCCCGGCGCCGTCTCCGCCATCCAGGAGCGGCAGTACCGGATGAATCACGAGCTGTACCTCGGGGTCGGCGTGCTGCCGGCCGACGCCTTCTACAAGGGCCTCACCGGGAGCGTCTCGTACACGTACCACTTCAGCGACACCTTCGCGTGGCAGGTGGGCCGGGGCACCTACAGCTACAACATCCAGACGTCGCTGCGCCGCCAGTTGGAGCGCGACTTCGACGTGGCGCCCACCGCCTCCGCGTTCGAGGACCAGGTGCAGTGGATGGTGGGCTCGGACCTCGTGTGGAGCCCGCTCTACGGCAAGACGGCCGTGCTCAACAGCTCCGTGCTGCACTTCGAGGCGTTCCTGCTCGGCGGCGGCACGGTGGTGAAGATTGACCGGCAGGACGGCTTCCGCCCCGCCATCAACCTGGGCCTGGGCGTGCGCATGTTCTCCGGCAAGACGCTGTCCTTCCGCCTCGACGTGACGAACAACGTCGTGTTCGCGGGGGCCTCGCGCATCATCAACGTCCCCGTGGTCCAGCTCGGTACCGCGTTCAACTTCGGCGCCACGGAATGACCTCTCGCTCACTCATCGCCGCGCTCGCCAGCGCCGCGCTCGTCGTGTCTCCAGCGACGGCCCCCGCCCAGTCTGGCGGCGGCTCGCTGCCCATGCCACCACCGCCCTCTGGAGCGAAGGCCACGCCTGGCGCCGCGTCCAAGCCCGCGCAGGGTGCGCCCGCCGCCGCGTCCGGTGCGAAGCCCGCGCAGGGCACTCCCGCGACGGCCAAGCCCGGCGAGGCCGGTGCGCCGGCAACCGGCACCGAGGGCACCGCCGCGACGGCTCCCGCGACCGACAAGAAGCCGGAGGCCGCCGCCGAGGCACCGCCGCCCGTGCCGCAGAAGGTGGACCCCGGCGTCTTCGACCAGGCGCTGAAGGACTACTTCGACGGCAAGCCGCGCGCCGCCGCGGGTCCCCTCTACGCGTGGCTCCAGGCCGCGCCCAAGACGGACGACAACTACGCCTGGGCGCAGTACTTCCTCGCCCGGAGCCTCATCGACCTGGGCCTGACGCACGCGGGCGCGTCCTACCTGGCGCGCATCGCGCGTGAGCGCTCCAACCCGAACGTCATCCCCCGCGCGCTCGACACGCTGAAGGACCTGACGGACCGGCCGCACGACGACGTGATGATCGACGAGCAGGTCTTCGGCGCGCTGGACTTGGGCTTCCTGCCCGAGGAGACGGGCGCGTACGCGCACTACCAGCAGGGCCTCGTCGACCTGCGCGTGGGCAACGAGCGCTGGGCCAACACGCACTTCGCCAAGCTGTCGGAGACGACCGCCGAGGCCAGCCACGCGAAGTTCGCGCTGCTCGTCACGCGGCTCAAGCAGGTGAAGGAGCCCTCCGACGAGCTCATCGCCGACTTCCTGGGCCTGTCCAAGGACGAGAAGCTCACCCGCGAGGCGCGCAACGAGGCGGCGCTCGCGGTGGCCCGCCTGCGCTATGAGCGGCAGGACTACACGGGCGCGCTGGAGGCGTACAACCTGGTGAAGCTGCCGGAGCTGGACCCGGGCCGCGCCAGCCTCTACCTGGAAGAAGCGTGGACCCGCTACAAGCTGGGTGAGCCGCGCGCGTCGCTGGGCATCCTCACCACCCTGGACGCGCCGTCGTTCCGCGACGAGTTCCTGCCGGACAAGTACCTGCTGCGCGCCCTCATCTACCGCGACCTCTGCCACTACCTGCCCGCCAAGCGCGCCGCGAAGGAGCTGACGCGCAGGTTCGCGGACTCGCTGGAGGCGGTGCGCAACCGCGACGACCTCACCCAGGACATCCGCCTGCGCCGCGCGGCCAACTCGCACGGCGGCACCCAGCGCGCCTCGCGCTTCGTGGAGACGCTGGACCTGGAGGGTGAACGTCTGGGCCGCTACGCCGGCAGCTTCGGCGACCGGCTCTTCACGCACCTGACGAAGCTCTACGACTTGTCCCGCGCCGAAGCCGTGCGTGTGTACGACGCGCGACTGGCGGAGGCCGTGCGCCAGGAGGCGGACACGCTCTTGCGCGCCGCGGAGCAGGTGCGACTGATGGAATACGAAGTGGGACTGAAGCTGTACGAGCGCGTGAAGAAGGGCGCGAAGCTCGTGGCGCCCGAGGATGAACAGCTCCTCACGCCCGACAGCGTCGCCTTCCGCTTCGACGGCGAATACTGGAACGACGAGCTCAAGTCGTACCGGGTCAGCATCGAGAGCCGCTGCATCGAGGAGACCCCATGACCGGCCACCTGACCGGCCTGATTACCGCTGCCCTGCTGGCGGCATCCCCCGGAGGCGCGGGCCGCGACGGCCCTGGCCTCAACCCGATTGTCTCCAAGGCGAAGGAGCGCGACGAGTTCATCGCCAAGCTCAAGCGCGACATCTTCAAGGTGGACCGCGCCATCGGCGAGACGGAGAAGCTCATCTCCAAGAGCCGCAACGCGCCGTACCTGCCGGACCTCCAGTTCCGTCTGGCCGAGCTGTACGTGGAGAAGAGCCGCTACGTGTACTACCTCCAGGCCGAGTCGCGGCCGGAGGGAGCCTCGGGCGCCATCGTCTCCCCCGAGACGCGGCTGATGAAGCAGAAGGCCGTGCAGATGTACTACCGGCTGCTGCGCGAGTACCCGGACTTCAAGGACGGAGACCAGGTGACGTTCTACCTGGCGCACGAGCAGCGCGAACTCGGTCAGTTCGACGAGATGCTCAAGACGCTCGGCGACCTGACGCGCAAGTTCCCCAACAGCCCGCTGCGGCTGGAGTCGGAGCAGATTCTCGGCGACCACTTCTTCGACAAGGCCGACCTCGTCGAAGCCGAGCGCCACTACCAGGCGATTCTCGAGGCCCCGCCCTCTCCCGTGCACGACCTGGCCCGCTACAAGATGGGCTGGATTCGCGTCAACCAGGCCAAGCACGCGGAGGCGGTGACGTTCTTCGAGGCCGCCGCGGCCAGCGCGCCGCTTCCGGGCCAGGACGTGAAGAAGGCGCTCAACGTGAAGCGCGAGGCGCTGCTCGACCTCGTCTACAGCTACACGGAGGCGAAGCCCGCCAAGGGCGCGCTCAACTACTTCGAGAAGCTCAGCGACAGCCGCGCCACCTACGCGCTGGCGCTCGACAAGCTGGGCAACCGCTACTTCATCAAGCAGCAGTACGAGTGGGCCATCCCCGCACTGCGCAAGCTGATGGAAATCCAGCACGACCCCGAGCTGGATTTGGAGCGCGGCCAGAAGCTCTACGACGCGCTCAAGGCGTCCAAGGGCAAGGTGCTGCCGGAGCCGGAGGACCTTCGCATCCTCGTGCGCGCGGCGGTGCAGTCCAAGACGGACCCGGAGCTGGCGGAGGTGGACCGCAAGAAGCAGCTCGTGGAGCTGGAGGAGATGGGCCGGGATTTGGCCACCCAGTTGCACCTGGCGGCGCAGAAGAAGGAGGAGAAGGAGCTCTACCTGAGCACCGCCGAGGCGTACGAGGCGTACCTGAGCCTCTTCCGTCCGGACCAGTACGTGCGGCCGATGATGAAGAACCGCGCGGAGGCGCTCTTCTCCGCCAAGGACTACACGCGCGCCGCGCGTCAGTTCGAGGAGCTGGCCCGCTACGAGGCGAAGGCGAAGGACGCCAAGGGCGAGGAGGAGGCCCTCTACGCCGCGCTGCTCGCGCACTTCTCCACGCTCAAGCCGGAGGAGGCGCTCAAGCGCAACGCGTATGAAGTCGCGGACGCGCGTCAGGCGATGAAGCTGCTCGGCGCGGAGTACGTGTCGCGCTACCCGAAGAGCCCCAACGTCCTGGACGTGAAGTTCAACATCGCCCGCGCCTTCTACGAGGACGGCGACTACCCCAAGGCGGCGGAGCTGTTCACCGCCTTCGCCCTCACCCATCCGCAGCACAAGGAGGCCACCGTCGCCGGCAACCTGGCGCTGGACAGCTTGCGGCAGGTCAACGACTTCAAGGGCCTGGACGAGACGGGCAAGAAGTTCCTCACCTCGCCCCTTCCCGGCAACTTCCGCGCGGAGGTGCAGAAGATCCTCACCCAGAGCCGCGCCGAGGCGCTGGACGAGTTGGCGCTGCAGAGCGCCCAGGAGACGGGCGACGTCATCCAGGGCCTCGTGAAGGTGGCGGACGAGAACAAGAACACCGACATCGGCGAGAAGGCCCTGTACGGCGCCTTCACGGCGGCGCGCGAGAAGCGCGACTTGCAGGCCGAGCGCGAGCTGGGCACCAAGCTGTCGCAGGACTACCCCAAGAGCCAGTACCTGTCGGACGTGCTCCTGACGCTCGGCCGGCACGCGGCGGAAGCGGCGGCGTTCGGCGAGGCGGCCACGTGGTTCGAGCAGGTGGGCCAGAAGCTGGGCGCGGACATCGCCGGCGTGGATGGGTGGCTGGCCGGCGCGCGGCTGCGCATGGCGCTGGGTGAGTACAAGGAAGCGGCCCGCAACCTCGAGACGGCGGCGGAAATCTCCGGCGCGCGCAAGTCGGAGGTGCTGGTGCTGCTGGCCGAGGCGCGGCTGAAGGCGAAGGACTATCCGCGCGCGAAGCTGGCGGCGGACTCCGCGCTGAAGCTGAACCCGCGCAGCGCGGGAGCGGCGGCGGTGCTGGCGGAGGTCCAGGCCGTCACGGCGCCCACGGCGTCCGCGGACGCGCTGGTGGCCACGCTCACCACGGCGGTGCAGGGCCCCGACGGCCAGACGGAAGAGGCGGCCAAGGGCCTGTGGTACCTGGGCGAGATTCTCTACCGCGGCTACAAGGACCTGCCTGCGGACAAGGTGGAGGAGAAGGTCGCCGCGCTCCAGAGCCTGGAGGGCATCTACACGCAGGCCGCGTCGCTGGGTTACCCCGAGTGGGCGGTGGCCTCGCTGTGGCGGCTGGCGCTGGCATACGGGCACATCGCGGACGTCGTGGAGTCCACGCCGGTGCCGGGTGGCCTCTCCGCGTCGGAGTCGCAGCAGTTCCAGGCGGCGGTGAAGGAGCAGGTCGGCCCGCTGAAGTCGCGCTCGGAGGAGGCGTTCAAGGCGTGTCTGTCCCGCGCGGAGTCGCTGGACGTCTTCAGCGCCGCGGTGGTGGGTTGCCGCTCCCGGTCCGAGCAGGCCTCGCTGCCGGTGCCCCAGCCGGGCGCGCCCACGCAGCTGGCCGTGCTGGATGACCTGCGCAAGAAGGCCGAGCGCACGCTCAGCGTGGAGTCGCTGGAAGCGCTGGGCATGGCGTACCTGGAGGCGCGTCAGTTCGGCATCGCACAGCTGACGTTCGGCCGCGTGACGGAGCTTCAGGACACCAAGGCCTCGGCGCACTCGGCGCTGGGCTGGGCGCTGCTCAACATGGGTGACGCCATGGGCGCGCGCGCCGCATACGCCAAGGCGATGGACTCCGACCCCACCTACGACAAGGCGCGCCTCAACCTGGCCGCGCTGCGCTGCCGCTTCGGCGACGTGGACGGGGCGCGGCGGGACCTGGCCGTCCTCAAGGACGTGGGCTCGCTCAACGGCGCCGACGTGGACACCGCAGGCTGGAAGGCGTGCAAGTGAGCGCGCGTCTCCGCCCCACACACGCGCACGGCCTCAGGGCCCTGGCGAGCCTGGCGAGCCTGGTGCTGGTGGCCGGGCTGTGCGCGTGCAGCGACGAGGGCGGCACGCTGGAAGGCAGCGTGTCGCCGTTGTTGGACCTGAAGTACAAGCGCGCGGAGGCGGTGCTGGCCGAGGGGGAGCTGTCCATCAACTTCGTCACGCCCCAGGGCTCCGGGGTGAACACCGTGCTGAAGGTCAGCGCGCGCGTGGGGGACATGATTCCCGAGGGCTACACCGGCGGGCTCACCATCAACCTGGCCGAGGCGCTGGAGGGTGGCGCGCAGCGTGGCGTCATCGGCCGCAGCGTGCTGGACGAGCCCGTGCGCGCATTTCCCCAGTTGGAGCGCGGCACGCTGGTGGTGGACACCCTGCCCACCGGGCAGGGCCAGCGCGTCACGGGTGACTTCCACGTCACCTTCGTCAACGGCATCGACATCTATTCCGGCCGCACCATCTTCGGCAGCTTCGAGGCGACCGTTCCATGAAGCACATCGTCCTGCTCACCCTTCCGCTCTTCCTGGCCGCGTGTGGCCCCAGCTACGGCATGAAGGTGCCCGGCTCGCTGGTGAAGAAGCTCCCGTTCGAAGTCCGCATCGAGCTGCTGGAGGCGGAGAACGAGCTGGCGCTCGCCGTCGACAAGGTGGACGAGAACAACAACGAGATTGACCGTGCCCGCGACAACATCCGCCGCGCCCGCTCCCGCCAGGAGGCGGCGGAGGACGAGGTGGACCGCGCGACGGACGAGGTCTCCCGCGAGGTGGCGAAGCTGGCCATCGAGGAGTCCGAGGCGCGCGTGGAGTACCTGCGCGCCAAGCAGCGGCTGTCGGTGGGCCTGCGCGACGTGTCGGAACTGGCTCGCAACTGCGCCTTCGCCAGGTTCGAGCTGGCCAAGCTGACGGCCGCGCGCAAGGCGAAGGTGGAGGGCAGCGAGAAGCTGGACCCGAAGGAATTCGAGGAGCAGGTGGCCGAGTGTGAGGCGGAGGTGAAGGAAGAGCTCGCCGACCTCTCCGAGGAGCAGAAGGAAGAGAAGACGACGCGGGAGGCTTGGGAGGCGAAGAAGACGGCCCTCGCCAAGAAGACGTTCGACGCGCGTGCCAGTCCCTACGTGGAGAACCTGTGATGACGAAAGCCGGCGTCCTAGTCCTCCAGTTGCTCACCGCCCAAGCGCCTCCGCCCGACGCGGCCGCGCTGGAGCGCACCGCCGCGGTGGAGAGTGCCCGACTGCGCGCGTCCCCGGACGACGCGGATGCGCTCTACCGCCTGGGCACGGCCTTCCTCGCGCTGAACAAGCCGAAGAAGGCGGTGGAGCCGCTGAAGAAGCTGGTGGCGGTGGAGCCGGACCTGATTCCGCCAAGGCTGGCGCTGGGTCGGGCGCTGCGGCTGGCGGGTGACGCGGAGGCCGCGCGCACGCTCCTGGACCAGGCCATCGCGGCGTTCCCCGAGGATGCGTCGCTGCGCTCGGAGCGGGGCCTCCTGGCCCGCGTGCTGGACGAGACGGACGTGGCCATCAGCCAGTACTCGATGGCGGTGGAGCTGGCGCCGAAGGACGCGGAGCTGCGCTTCAACCTGGGCGAGGCGCTCCAGCGCGCCAACCGCACGGACGACGCCATCGAGGCGTACCGTGAGGCGCTGAAGATGGACTCCAAGCTGAACGTCGCCCGGGTGAACCTGGGCAAGGCGTTGGCGGAGAAGGGGCTCAACGGCGAGGCCAAGGAGACGCTGCGCGAGGCCACGCGGGAGAAGCTGGGCGACGCGGAGGCGCACTACAACCTGGGCGTCCTGCTGCTGCGGGAGAACGACTTCGACGGCGCCATCGCCGAGTACCAGCGCGCCATCGCCGCCGACCCGAAGCACGCGCGCGCGCAGAACAACCTGGGCGTGGCGCTGAACGAGAAGGGCGACCCGCGCAAGGCCACCGAGGCGTTCCTCAAGGCCATCGCGGCGGACTCGAAGTACGCGGAGGCCCACTTCAACCTGGGGCTCGCCTACTACCAGTTGGGCGACAACGTGCGCGCCACCAAGGCCTTCGAGAAGGCGCTGGTGCTGGAGCCGCGCCGGGCCAGCGGGCCGTACACGCAGCTGGGCCACCTGTACCTGGAGCAGGGCAAGAAGAAGCAGGCGGTGGAGGCGTTCAAGAAGGCCATCGACAAGAGCACCGACGACGGGAAGCGGACGACGGAGGCGTATCAGGGCCTCGCGCGCGCGTACCTCTCGCTGGGCAAGGCCGACGAAGCCGTGGCCACGCTGAAGACGGCGGTGGAGGCGTTCCCCAAGGACGCCGCGGCGAAGGCGGGCTACGCCGAGGCCTTGAAGGCCAAGGGCGACTTGGACGGCGCGATTGCGCAGTACGAGGAATGCATCGCCCTGGCGCCCACGGTGGAGAACCGGCTGGCGCTGGCGGACACCTACGCGAAGAAGCGCGTGTCGGCGAAGGCGCAGCCCTTGTACCTGGAGATCCTGAAGGAGGACCCGAACCACCGCGTGGCGAAGCTGGCCCTGGCGGACCTGCTGATGGCCATGGGGGACTATCCGGGCGCGGAGACGTACCTGCGGCCCAAGGAGGGCGAGGAAGCGGACACGGCGGCGCTGGCGCGGCTGGGCATCGTCCACTCGCGGCGCGGTCGTCCGGACCTGGCGGTGACGGAGCTGGAGGAAGTGGTGGCGAAGGACCCGGCGCAGATTGAAGCTCGGGCCGAGCTGGGCTTCCTGTACCTGCGCGGTGGCGATGGCGCGAAGGCGCGCAAGGTGCTGAGCGACGCGCTGGCGGTGGAGCCTCGCAACTCGCTGTTGCTGCTGTACCTGGGCCACGCGCTGTACCAGCAGGGCAACGCGAAGGACGCGGAGAAGTCCTTCCGGGGCTCCTCGCAGGTGGACCCGACCTTCGCCGAGCCGCACAACGCGCTGGGGCAGCTCCTGGAAGCGTCGAAGCGACTGGATGAGGCGAAGCAGGAGTACGAGGCGGCGCTGAAGCTCCAGCCGAACCATGAGGACGCGCAGCTCGCCTTGAAGCGGCTGGGTGCGTCCGCCAAGGCGGAGTAGGCACGAAGGCTTCACGAGGTCCTTCCCCGCTCCGGCGGGGAGGGCTCGCGGGGAGCCTCACCCATTGCGGAGCAGACTCGACGGCTTCGCAGGGTCCCTTCCCGCTCAGGTGGGAAGGTCCGACCTGGAGCCTTGTCCTTCGCGGAGCAGGCTCGACGGCTTCGCTGAGCCCCTCCCTCAACGTGGAGCCATAGCGGAAGCCCCTGCTACGTGGGCATGCCGAGCAACACCGCGCCCACGGAGACCAGGGCCGCGCCCGCGAGCTGGCGACGTCCGAGTCGCTCTCCCTGAAGCGCGGCCAGTGCCAGCGCGAAGGCGATGGACGTATTGCGCAGCGTGAGCACAGCCCCTGCCCCGCTGTCGTTCAGCGCCGAGAGCAGCAACGCGAACGACAGCATGCAGATGGCCCCCGCGAAGACGACGAGCCCGGGACGACTCCACGCTTCTCGCTGGAGACCGGCCCACCCCATCTGCCGACTCCGCTCCAGCAGCAGCACGGGCAACGCGACGAGCAGGCCCGTGGTGAAGAGGGCTGGAGGCTGCGCGCCTTCGGAGAGCGCCATCTTGTAGCTCAGGTGGTAGCCCGCGATGGCCACCGCCGACAGCGCGGCCCACGCAACCCCGGAAGCCGCGCGCCCCGTGGGCCGGGACAGGTGCATCACCGCGAGCCCACCGCCCAGCACCACCGCTCCCGTGACAGTCCACGTGGAGACGGACTCGCCCAGGGCCAGCACCGACACGGGCCAGACCAGCAACATCGCGCCACCGCGTGACACCGTGTACGCGAGCCCCAGCGGAGCACGGTGCAGCGCACGGGAGAGCGCCGCCAGATAGACGCTCTCACACGCCCCTGCCCCGAGCGCCCAGACCAGTCCCCACGTGGACGGGAAGGCCTCTCCTCGCATCCCGAGCGCCCACAGGCCACCGCCCACCACCGCCACCATGATGACGCCCACCACGCCCGCCTCGGGGTTCGGATGCCGCTTGAGCATCGCGTTCCATGAGGCGTGGAGGAACGCGGAGACCAGCACCAACCCCAGGGCAGCGGTTTGCAACGGACGTGGCTCCTCGACCGCGGAAGTGAGCCCGTATGTAGCGCGTCCCAGCGTGCCTCGCAGTCTTCATGCGACGGGAGCGACGCTCCGTCAGAGACGAAGCACTGGAGGCGTTGGAGGTTCAGGCCGCGATGGCGTCATTCAGGGAGCGTCATCCGCATCGGAGTCCTCAGAGGACTCCGGCGCGTCGCCCGAGACGAAGCGCGCTGGCAGCACGGGCCCCGTGGGCGACGGAGGCCTGTCGACGAGGCTCTGTCGTCCAAAGGTGTAGCGCGCCTCCGCGTGCGCACCGAAGGCCGAGCCTTCCGCATGGGCCACCAGCACGAGGTCCGTCGGTGGCACCACGCCCTGCATCACGCTCACCACGCAAGGCACCGCGCGCACGTCTTCCCCCGTGCCCTCGGGGAGCACGAAGTCCGTCGTCCCCTCGACGAGCCGGGCCTCCGGCGGCAGCACGATGCTCACCGCGATGGGCACGTTGAAGCCCGCCCTTCGCTCGACCTCGGCCACGAGCCGCAGTCCTCCGGACTCGGCGTCCACCACACGCCAGCTCACGCGCATCGGAGCGGGCACTCGCGTGGTGAGTCCCGCCAGGGAAGCTCCACGCAACTCAGTGGACGCGGTGTCCTCCGGAGACTCTTCCGTGGACTCCTCGCCCGACACCGCGCCTCGCATGGGAACGATGTGGACCGCTTCGCGCACCTGAGTCGCCCTGGCTGACTTCACCTTCAGCGCTGGCCCGACCGACGGATGTGCCGCCAGCAACACGCTCGAAGGAGCCACCGGAGCAACCTTCGGCCGCGCCGTGAGGTTCGAAGCCTCCTCGTCCGCACGAGCCCCGTGCGACGGAGCGTCATCTTGCTGTGAGAAGGGAGGGCGATGCTCGGGAGGCTTGCGCAGCTTGCCTCGGGCTCGCTCCACCCCCGAAGCCACTCCCGCCGAGAGCGCTCCAATCAGCGCCAGGGCCAGCACCGCGCCCGCGATGCGTCGTCGCGAGGTCATGAGCACGCCCCCTTCCGAACCCGGGCAACGCGCACCACCACCTCAACCACCGAACCGACACCAGGATGAACGAGGGCCTCCCGGCCTCCGCGCCGGTCACGTTCCATCATCGACACCATGCACTCCAGAACTGGCCCCTGCGTCCCCAAGATGCGCATCACGGTTTCACCGGCACAGGGGGGCATGACTGGGATACGGATACGCCACGGTCGGCTCGGTGGCCGCGTCCATCAAGGCGCGCGGGTAGCCCTTGCACATCAGCGTGTCCAGGAAGTCCGCGAGACACGGCGCGGCCTCCGCCGTCTCCACCACGTCCACCTGCTTCCCCTCCACCATCCGCCACGTGTGCTTGCGATACCCCCGCGCCCACGGCGCCAGGTTCATCGACGGAGCCGCGAGCGCCTCATACATGGCCTGCCGTGACGGCGTGCCCGTGCCCAGCCGATAGAGCATCGCGGCCACCTCGTTCTCTTCAATCGGCTGGAGCAGTCCATCCTCGGGCCGAGGACGAGACCACGAGGCCAGCTCCGGCGAGCGCGTCTCCAGGTCCAACCAGAACATCGTCCCGCCCTGCCTGTCGTAGTAGCGGGGATTGCCGCGCGTGTCGGAGCTGAACCATGTGGCCCAGCCCTCGCTCCACGCCTGTCCCGGGAAGGTGGGCACGCCGACGAAGTGAGGACCACCCTCGGAGGGGCTCGTCCCGTGGCTCGCCATCGCCCAGTGTCCCAGCTCGTGGAGAACCATCGCCTCGGACCACCACGCCGCGTCTGCATCTCCGGGCAGCCACAACTGCGCGCCCCAGCGTCGCCCCGCCGCGGTCACCTGCCATGGCGCGAAGCACGCTCCACAGGACCACGTCGTGCCGAACCCCAGCCACGCCACCACGGGCAGTCCCGTGCGGCCATAACGCTCCCGCGTGCTGTTCCACGCCGCGCTCACCGCCTCGAACACCGCCGCCGCGCCCGAGCCTTCCGCCTCCCCGATGGCGACCACGGGCGACTCCAGCAGCGCCCGCGTCGGGCGAGCCCAACTCCACAATCGCGCGGAGGCGCCCGGTGTCACGGGCAGCGTCTGCGCACCGGACAGGCCCGGGTGCGCCACCGCGTAGTCCACCGTGCCCTGCTTCCCCTGCCCCGCCGCGTACACGACGATGAGGTCCTCCGGGCCCACCTCCTTCGGCAAGCGCACGGTGAAGCGGCCCACGCCATCCGTCACTCCCAGGTCGATGAGCGAGCCCGCATGGAAGGACGCGACGAGGAAGCCACGCGCCGGCACCCACTCCGTCTCCGACGTCCAGTCATGGAAGGCCGCATCGGGCAGGCGCCGCTCATAGCGAGCGAGGCCACTCAGCGTCCGTCCCGGCGCGCCGCACCAGCCCCGGTTCCCCTCCGCGACACAGCCCGCCTCACACGGCTCCTCCAGCCAACGTCCCGCCGAGCATCGCTCCAATGCCCCCGTGGCCGAGCAACGCGAGGTGCTCTCCACACAGGCCGCACCGGCCTCGCAGCGAGCACCCCCGCCGGATTCTGATTCAACGCAGGCCTCACTCGCCGCGCAGTCCTCGCGCGAGAGCTGCCCGTCGTGACAGCGCTCCACCACGCGAGGCCCCAGACACCGATCTCCAGCGGGGAGCACGGAGCAGTCGACCTGCGCCCTCACCGACTCATCGGGTGCACCGGAGCACGCGGCCATCCGACAGGCCTCATCGGAGGCCTCGCAAGCGGCGTCACACGGCAGGTCTCCCGAGCCCGCGCCACCACACGCCAGCAACCCCACACCCAGCGCCCAGAACACGAGCGCCCACCCACCCGCGCGAACCGCCGACTTGAAACCCAACGCCGTGCCACCTCCACGTCCGCCACACTGGTGACGGGTTCGCGGCAGGACAACACGGTGTCCTTGAAGGACAGCAGGAGCAGGAGGCGCGGGGGTCCCCTGCCTGCCCGCATCCGGGGTGAAACGATGTCAGACATCCGACAACGTCAGCCTGCCCGCCTGCTCAAATCCTGGAGGCGAGCAGGCAGCGAGCCGTGACGCCGTATCAAAAAGCACTCCTCGCGGGGGCGGGCGCCCGGCGGTGAAACATGGAGGGAGGCCGGGTTCGCCGCACACCCCCGCGAGAAGCAACCTGCGAAATTCGAAGCCCCTCGCTCACGCGGGAGGCGGAGCCCGGCCTGACGGGATGATGAAAGGCGCGGGTGAATCCGGATACTCGACGACTCGGACCTGCAGGCCGAAGGTGCTCGCGATGAGCTCCGGTCGAAACACCTGGGCGGGAGCCCCCAGCTCCACCAGCTTGCCGTCCTTGAGGACCGCGATGCGGTGCGCATAGCGCGCGGCCAGATTCAAATCATGAAGCACCGCGAGCACCGCGCCACCCTGCCGCGCGAAGCGCGTTGCCTCTTCCAGGACGAGATGTTGATGCGACAAGTCCAGGCTCGAGGTCGGCTCGTCGAGCAACAGATAACGATGCCCGTGCGTGGGCGCCTCCCAGAGTTGCGCGAGCACGCGCGCGAGCTGCACCCGCTGCCGCTCTCCTCCCGAGAGCGCGGTGTACGGCCGCGACGACAGGTGCCGGATGTCCATCACGTCCAGCGAGGCCAGCGCCGCCTCCATGTCCACGCTCCCCTCACCTCGCGTCGCGTGAGGACTGCGCCCCAGCAGCGCGACCTCCAGCACGGTGAAGCCGAACCCGAGTGACGACTCCTGGGGAAGCACGCCCAGCCGCAGCGCGCGCTCCCGGGGTGGCCACTTCAACAGCGGGCGCCCGTCCAGCACCACGTCGCCCACGGTGCAGCTCAGCTCTCCACAGAAGGCCGAGAGCAGCGTGGACTTGCCCGCGCCATTCGGCCCCACCACGGCGAGGACCTCGCCGGGAACCAGCTCCAGGGACACCGGTCCGAGCGCGCGCCCCCGGCCTCGCCACACCTCGATTCCCCGTGCCTCCAGGCTCATGACATCCCCTTGCCGCGCACCAGCATCGAGACGAAGACAGGGACACCCAGCACGGACGTGAGCGCGCCGATGGGAAGCTCCTGGGGCACCGCCGCCGTTCGCGCCAGCACGTCCGAGGCGACGAGCAACGCCGAGCCCAGGAGCGCGGAGGCCCCCATCAACCGCCGGTGGTCCGGCCCGAGCGCGAGCCGCAACAGCGCCGGGACGAGCAACCCCACGAAGCCGATGACGCCCGAGACGGACACAGCCGCGCCGACACCCAGCGCCGCCGCGAGGACGAGCCGTCGCTTCAGCTTCTCCACGTCCACGCCCAGGTGCCACGCCTCGCGCTCTCCCAGGAGCAGCAGGTTGAGCGAGCGTGAATCCCTCAGCAGCAACACCAGCGCGATGAGCAGCGGCACCGTGGACGCCACCACCACACTCCAGGAGGCGCCGGCCAGGCTGCCCCAGGTCCAGAAGGTGATGGTGCGAAGCTGCGCGTCGGTGGCCATCTGCGTGAGCAGACCAATCCCCGCGCCCGCGCCCGCGCTCACCGCCACGCCCGCCAGGAGGATGCGAGCCGTCTCCGTGCGTCCACCACCCCCGCCCAGCCGCTGCGCGAGCACCGTGGCGCTCAGCGCGCCCAAGAAAGCCGCGCCCGGTATCACGAGCACACGGAACGGCCCCAGCCGCGAGTCGAGGGCCACATCCAGGACGATGGCCGCCACGGCGCCCAGGGCCGCGCCGCTGGAGGTCCCCAGGAGGCCCGGCTCCACTAGCGGGTTGCGGAACAGCGCCTGGAGCGCGGCGCCACTGGTGGCCAGCACCGCGCCCACCAGCACCCCGAGCACCACGCGCGGCAGACGGATGGACAGCAGCACCGCCTGCTGCGTCGAATCGAGCCGATATCCCGTCTCCAACCCCAACGCCTCCAGCACACTGCCGAACAGCCCCAGCAGTGGCACCCGATATGAGCCCACTGAGAGCGACGTGAGCGTGACGACCACGAGCGCGGCCCCCAGCACGAGCCATGGGCGAGGACGCCCAAGCGCCCTCACCTGCTCCCGCGCCGGGTAGGTCGCGGGAGCGGGAGCCACGTCGGAGGCGCTCATGTCCCGTCCTGCGCCGGAAGTCCCATGCCGTCCTGCAAGCGCTGCACGGCCTTGCCCAGCTTGGGCCCCAGGCTCATGAAGTGGACGTCCTCGATGGTGGTCAGCTTCCAGCCCTTCACCTGGGACAGGCCGGGGACCTGCCGAAGCCCCTCCTCACCTCCGACGGCCTGAAGCGTGCCGTCGGGAAGCAGGATGATGTCGGGCGCGGCGCCCACCACGGCCTCGGCCGTGAGTGGCCGGTGGCCGGTGTAGTCCGTCACGGCATTCACGCCACCCGCCAGCCGGATGAGCTCGTCGGTGGCCGTGTCCTTGCCCGCGACCATGAGGGCGTTGGCGCCCCGGGCATACAGCGCGAGGATGCGCTTGGGCTTCGCCTGCTTCGCCGACGCGGCCCGAGCAGCGGCGCGCTTCAGGTCCGCCTCCAGCTCCGCGACGAGCACCTCACCCTCGGACACCCGGCCCAGCTTCGTCGCGAGCGTCCGGATGCGTCGCCGGGCCTCGTCCAGCGTGGGCTGGTTGGACAGGACGACGACCTCCATGCCCGCCGTGCGAAGCTGCTCGAGGACGCCAGGAGGCCCCGCCTCCTCCGTCGCCAGCAGCCACGACGCGCCGAGCGCGAGCAGGGGCTCCACGGCGAGCGCACGCTGGTAGCCCACCTTCGGACGGCTCCGTGCCACGGGCAGCGCCAGACTCGTGTCGTCGACACCCACCACCTGCGCGCCCGCGCCGAGAGCGAACACCGTCTCGGTGACAGCGGGACCCACCGTCACCAGCTTCGGCGCGGCGGCGGCCGGTGCCGTCTTCGCGGCGGCGGGTGCCGGAGCCGTCTTCGCGGCGGCGGGTGCCGGAGCCGTCTTCGCGGCGGCGGGTGCCGGTGCCGTCTTCGCAGCGGCGGGTGCCGGCGCCGTCTTCGCTGCTTCGGCAACTGGAGCCGCCTTCGCCAGCGCAGGTGCCGGTGCCGTCTTCGCGGCGGCGGGTGCCGGTGCCGTCTTCGGAGCAGCGGGGACAGCCGGCGCGGTGGGCGTCGAGGCCAGTGCGGCCTGCGACATCAGCAGCGCCGCCAGGAGCACGGTGACGCGCATCATGACGCCACCCCGGTCGCGGGCAGCGCGGCGATGAGCTCCTCCATCAGCGCCCGCCACTCAGGCTGCTCGGGGATGCCAGGCTTCCGCTTGCCGAAGAGCAACGCGATGTTCTCACCGGCCGCGTCGAACAACTCCAGCGAGGTGACGACGCCGTCACGCGTGGGCTTGCGGACAACCCAGGCCGTGTGGATGTGGTCCGTGCGCAGGTGCAGGTTGAAGCTCGGATCCAACACGTTCATCCACGGGCCCATGGCGCGCACGGTGTGCACCGGGCCGGTATGAATCTGGATGGCACCAGGGTTGCCCACGAACACCATGATGGGCTGGCCCGAGGCCGCCACCTTCTCCAGCGTCCACGTCAAGGAAGCCGGCGCCACGGGCGTGGTCAGCTCGTTGCCCACCAGCCGGAGCGCCTGCGTCCGCGCCACCTTGAAGCGACGCAACAGCGGGAAGAAGTCATGCGTGTCCTGGAGCCCGCGCCAGCCGGACACCAGGCCCTCCACGTCGATGTCGCCGTCCGGCTTGGGAACCTCCGGCGCGGCAGCCGCCTCCACCGGCACCGCGCGCGACTGCTCCGCGTGGGTGTAGTCCTCCACCAGGCGGTCGAACGCGCCGACGCCAGACTCGTCCTCCAGGTAGATTTTATGGACGGCCATGCCCGTGCCGTCGAAGAAGTGCAGGCTGCGCCGCGTGCCCTCCGCACGGGCCTCACGGAACGCGAAGCCGAAGCGCCAGCGCGTGAGGAACAGCCGCAGGTCGATGTTCTCGTCCAGCACCAGCGCGACGGCGCCGTTCACCTCGACGTTGCGATACAGGCCGCGCTTCTCGTGCACCGCGCTCTCGTTGCGAGTGAGCGTCATCACCTTGCCCAGCGCGTCCAGGCGAGGCAGCAACGTGTCGAGGCGCAGGTCCAACCGGACGACGTCTTCACCCACACCGGTGGCGAGCAACTGCGCCTCGCTCACGCCAAGTTGTTCGGCCGCATCACGGATGCGCGTGCGCGGCTGGGCCTCGAGCAGCGACTGCCAGCGCTGACGGAGCGCGGTGGGCTCGGAGGAAGACGCCGTGGGAGCAGGTTGGGAAATCATTGGCAGACACCAGGGGAGAGGAGGACTTCGACTTCAGTGAGACACTTCGACAGGGGAACCGCTGGGAGAGACGCCGTCCTGGAGCGCGCCACCGGAGACAGGCGCCGTCACCTTCGTCCAGCGCAGCTTGAGCATCGCGGGCGTGCCCGCGTCGTCGTAGTAGGACAGCATCTCCACCTTGAAGTACGCCCGCGAGTCGGAGCGCACGACGTACACCTGCGCGCGCGGCGACAGCTTGTGCGTCGTCACGTCGTAGGCGTACCAGCCGCCGTTGGCCTGGAAGACGGTGTCCGGGTCGGAGCCCTCGTCATCGCCATCAACCGCGTCGACCGCGAAGCCGCTCGCGGGCGCCTGGGTGAGCTGGAGGAAGTCCTGCGAGGGCAGCACCGCCACCTCCACGCCGCCCGTGCCATTCACGCCACCGCGCGAGCGGATGCCGAAGCGCTGGAAGGACAAGTCCCAGACAGCGTCCTCGCTCGCGCTCACCTGCAGGCCGGTGTCCAGATCCAGGCCCACCCAAGCCTCCTTGCTCGTGGCGTCGACGACGGTGGTGATGGAGCCGTCCGGGTTGCCCACGTGGCGCACGTGAGTGCCGTTGGCCGGCACCTCGACGCCCGGCTGCTCCGGCGTGTTGTCATCGTCGTCGCCCGGCGTGGGGACCAGGTCGTCACCGCAGGCGGACAGCAGGCCGGACAGGCACAGGACCGCGGCGGCACGGCCGAAACGGGACACGGAGAAGAAGGTGGGGCGGGACATTCGGGCTCCTTGAGTTTTGAGTGATGACTCACAGCCGGAACGAGACGCCGGCCTGGAAGGTGCGGGGCGGAATGGGCAGGTCCGTGGGGTTGCCCGCGTCCGCGAGGTTGGAGCCCAGCACGAAGAACTGGAGCGACTCACGCGCCCTCCAAGCGATTCGGGCATCCACCGTGACATAGGCCTCGGACTGGTAGGGATTGGCGACACCGTCACCGTCCGTATCCGGATAGAAGGGCCGCTTGCCGACGAGCGCCGCGCGGACCCACGTCTCCAGGCCCCACTCGCGATGACGCCACGTGGCCTGCGCGGTGAGCCGATGGAGCGCCTGGCCTTCCAGCGCCCGGTCCAGCTCCTCGTCATGTCCGTCAGTGAGCGTGTAGGCCACCTCGCCGGACAGGCGCCACGGGAAGCGCTGACGCAGGCCCAGCTCGCCACCCCGCACGCGCGCACGCGCCACGTTGGTGTACGTGAAGAGCTGCTGCGCCCCGCCCTGCTCCAACGTGGAGGCAATCATGTCGCGCAGCGAGTGTTGGTACGCGCTCACCCAGATGAGCGAAGCGTCCGACGGCCGCACCTCCGTGGACAGGCTGAAGCTGCGCGAGCGCTCCGGCTTCAGGTCCGGGTTGCCGCGCACCGCGTAGCCGACGGTGGGGTTCTCGAAGTCGAGCAGCAGCTCCTGGAAGCCCGGCGCCCGGAAGCCCCAGCCGTAGCTGCCGCGCACGGTGAGCCACGACAGCGGGTCTATCTTCGCCGCGAGCCGGGGCGTGACGGCCGTGCCGAACTGCGTGTCCACATCCAGGCGCGCGCCCGGGACGACCACGAGCTTGGGGCCCGTCGCCAGCGTCCAGCTGTCCTGCGCGTACAGCGACGCGCGACCCCGGTCTCCCCCGCCCGTCTCCAGCCGGTCCGCCACCAGCCACTCGCCCAGGAACTCCGCGCCGACGACGAACGCGTGACGCTCGCCCACGCGCGCGTCGAGCTGCGTGCCCAGCCGGCCCTGCTGCTCGCGCGTGTCCTCCACCGTGTCCAGCGCGGAGGCGCGGCGCTGGTCTCTCAGGTAGCGGCGCTGGAAGTGGGTATAGGCGCCCTCCACCCGCAGCGTCGCGTCGCTGCTCACCTTCCACGACGGCGCCAGCCGCGAGGTGATGGAGGTGTCGCGGCTCGCCCGGTCGAACACCGCGCCCGCGACGCCCATGTCCACGCCGCGCTGGGTGCGCCGTGAGAAGCCGGCGGAGCCCTCCAGCGACAGCGGCCCTTCGCCCTTCAAATCCCCACTGGCGGAGACGTCGAAGCCCTCCAGGCTGCTGCCCGTGGTGCCCACGTCGGCGGTGTCCAGGTCATAGGACGCGCGGCGCTGCAGGCCACCGCTGAGCCGCAGGCCCCAGCCATCGCCCCGCGCCTCGCCCGTCGCATCCAGGTCCAGCCGCTCCAGCGCGCCGTAGGCCGCGCGCAGCTCACCACCCAGCGGCTTGCGCGCCCGGCGCGTGATGAAGTTCACCACCCCGCCCACCGCGTCACTGCCATAGAGCACCGACGACGGGCCCTTGACGATCTCCACCTGCTCCACGTCCTCGAGCGACAGCCGGGACAGGTCCACGCTGCCCGCGACACGCCCCGCGACGCGCTCTCCGTCCACCAGCACCAGCACGTACTCGGGACCCAGGCCCTGCACCTGGAGCGACGCTCCGGCGAAGGTCTGCACCACTTCCAATCCGGGATGCGCGGCGAGCAACTCCGACGCGTCCCGAGCGCCACTCGCGACGATGTCCGCGCGGGTGATGACCTCGGTGGCCACGGGCGTCTCACCCAGGCGCTCCTGCGTGCGCGACGCCGTCACCACCGTGCGTGCCACCGGGACGTCATCCTGCTCGGCGGATGTCGAAGATGCCGAGGTCGTCGAGGCCCCTGGACCCGCGACGACCTCGGCCTGCTTCGACACTTTCTCCTCGGCCTCGGAGTCGCTCGACGCGGCGGAGACGGGCTCCTCCGGGACGGCTTCACGCGAGACCTCGGAACCGCTCGTCACGGAGGAGTCGGACTCCGCCGCGACGGGCACTGCTTCATTCGTGGACGCATCCGACGAAGGAGCTGGCTGCTCCGCCTGGGGCGACGCGCGGCCCCACGCCACCTGAGAGGCGGCACAGGCCAGCACGAGGAGACACCAACACCCACGCATTCCACGTCCTCCGACACACGGTCGGTGGGACTCCTCTTCAGTGGAGTCCCCGCGGGGCGCTGGGCTCAAGGGCCTCTGGCCTCAGTCAACTCTCGACACCCCCGGGCCGTGCCACACCCAGGTGCTCCCATCCGCTCAGCCCCGCGCGCCCGGCGCGCTCCCGTCCCCCGGCGGCCGCTCCAGCGGCACCACCCGCGTGCGGTGGCAACGACGGCACTTCAGCTCCACGCCCTCCGGCACCAACCTCGCCAGCAGACTCCCGCACAGACACCGCAGCTCGTCCGCTTCACCGCCCTGCTGGCATCCGTCGCGCATCACCACTCCGCTGTCTGAAACGCGACGGACGATATTGATACTCATTATCAAAGTCAAACGATTCAGGAGAGCAATGTCCTGGGGTGTACAGGGCGGCCTGGAAGCGGACTGTCAGTGGACCTTGAGGCGGACGGCGGCTTCACGCGGGACGCGGGGCTTGGGCGTCACCATGCGTGCGATGCCGTAATAGAGCTGGTCCTCGGTGTAGACCTTGCGCACACGTCGGTGCGTCCCCGGGACGTAGGCGGGGCCCGGGCGCTCCAGCCACTGGAGCACGCGCACCTCGCCGGTGAGGGCCAGGGCGGAGAGCAGCTCCGGAGGGCACAGCTTGAGGTAGCGGCGCACGAGCGGGCGCAGCTTCCGGGAGAAGTCCTTGCCGAGCACGGCGTGGCGCCGGCCCGAGTGCAGGGTGCCGTCGAAGCGGCGCGACAGGTGGAAGAGCTCGTGCAGCACCGTCTCCAGGCGGGCCTGGGCGGTGGAGCCCCTGAAGAAGAGGGGCCGCAGGGTGATGCAGTACAGCATGCGCCGGCCGCGGATGCGGATGACGGGCTTGCGGCGCCCCGTGCGGTCCGAGCTCTTGCCGCCCCGGAAGCACAGGGGCTTCACGGTGCCACGGGAGGCTCGGCGCGCCTCACCCGCGACCACCAGGATGCGGCCCGCCTTCACGTGGGCGAACTCCGGCAGCTTCGTCGCGATGTCCCGGATGAGGGAGCGGACCGTCTTGTTGAAGTTGGGGCGGCGTCGGACCACGAGTGGTGGACAGTCTAGCGGAAAAGCCCTTGGGGGCGGCTTCCGGGGTGCACACAATGTCTAGCGTGATGCGCTCGACTTCGCCCGTCGTCCAGCTTGCCGCACTGCTCATGGTGGGGTTGGGGTGTGCCTCGTCCCCCACCCGGCCGGCTGGTTCCGCCACCCTCACCGCGCAGGACACGTCCGTGGTGTCGCAGGGGCTGACAGAGGCCACCCTGCGCTACAGCGCCCAGGTGGCCAGCGCCGCGCCCGGCGTGGTGGAGCGCGCCGACTACGAGCTCGTCTCCGAGGGGAAGGTGCTGAAGAAGGGCACCATGAAACTGGAGACGCGGCTTTCGCCCGGCACACCGGGGGACGTGTCCTTCGAGGAGCGCGCATCCTACGTCCAGAGCGCGGAGGACCTGGCGCGGCTGAGCGCGCAGGGCGGCACGGTGCTGTTGGCGTTGCGCGGGGTGCTGGTGGTGCGCTCGGGTGATTCCGAAGAGCAGGTGCCCTTCGCCGCGAGTCGCGCGGTGCGAGTGCCCCGGCTGCCGACCATCGTCGTGGAGGAGCTGGATGGGGCGCGCTACTCCGCCGAGGAGGTGCAGTTGAACCTCCGGCTGGGTATCCAGAACCCCAACCCCTTCCCGCTGAAGCTCAGCGGGCTGACGTGGCAGATGGCGGTGGCGGGCAAGGCGCTGGACAGCGGGACGCTGGCGCAGTCGGACAGCGTGGATGCGTCCGCCACGGGGGTGTACCCGGTGGAGGTGGCGGTGACGAAGGACTCGTGGGGGCCGGAGGTGAAGGCGCTCATTTCGCGCGGAGTCCTGCCCTACGGGGTGACAGGAGAGCTGACCGGTCCACTGATGCGGGTGCCGTATTCGCTCACGGGCGAGGTGAAGCTGAACGTGTCCCGGTAGAGTGCGCGGTGCGTGCCCATCTACCTGTTGAGTGACGAGCACCCGGAGCTGTTCCCGCCTCCGGAGCGCGCTGACAAGAGCGGATTGCTTGCCGTGGGCGGGGACCTGAGCCCGGAGCGGCTCCTGGCCGCGTACTCGCGCGGCATCTTCCCGTGGTTCAGCGAGGGGGACCCCATCCTCTGGCACTCGCCGGACCCGCGCTTCGTGCTGACGCCGGACACGCTGCACGTGGGCCGCAGCCTGCGCAAGACGCTGGCGCGGGGCGAGTACGAGGTGCGCTACGACACGGCCTTCGCGCGCGTCATCACCGAGTGTGGCCGCGTGACGCGCCCCGGGCAGAACGGGACGTGGATTACCGACGAGATGCTGGCGGCCTACGTCGAGTTGCACGAGCGCGGCTTCGCGCACTCGGTGGAGGCGTGGCAGGGCGGAGAGCTGAAGGGCGGACTGTACGGCGTGTCGCTGGGCGCGGCGTTCTTCGGTGAGAGCATGTTCGCGCTGGCGCCAGATGCGTCGAAGGTGGCGTTCGTGTCGTCGGTGGAGCGCTTCAAGGAGTGGGGTTTCCAACTCGTGGACTGCCAGGTGGAGACCGAGCACCTGGCGAGGTTCGGCGCGGAGTCATGGCCGAGGAAGCGCTTCCTCGCCGCGCTCCACAAGGCCCTGCGCGAGCCGACGCGGCAGGGGAAGTGGACGGAACCCTCCGCGCGGTGACCTCAGTCAGTCACGGCCCACAGGTCCACGGTGCCATCGCCCCGTCCCCAGGCCACGAGCCGGCCATCGGGCGAGAAGAGCGCATCGCTCGTCTGCAGGTCATCACCGTCGCTGGTGTGGAACACCTCTTCCCCCGTATCGAAGCGATGGATACCGAAGCCTCGTCCGTCACGTGAGGCCGCGAGCAGGTCGCCCTGGGGGTTGAAGCTCAGGTTGCACGCATAGCCACTGAAGCCCTGAAGCGTCCTCACCCTCCGACGCTCGCCCACGTGCACCACGGAGACCTCCTCCGTGTTGCCACCCACAGCAAGAAGCGGCTCCGTCGGATGGAAGGCGAGGCTCCACGTCGTGGGCGCGTCGATGGACAGCGCCACGGGACGCGCGCCCTCGGCGATATCCCACAGCCAGAGGTTCACACTCCGCTTGTCGTCCGGGGTGAAGGTCGCCGCCGCGAAGCGCCCATCCGGAGACAGCGCGCACGCCGTCAGGGACACGCCCGTGTCCAGCGGCGCGAGCTCGCAGTGGGCGCGCCACGACTTCACGCCCCACACCAGGGGCGCATCGCCATCCAACGGAATCAACAGCGCCCGCTCCCCGCCCGGGGCCATGGCGAACAGGGTCACCGCATGAGTCAGGTGGTGCTCACGCACCAGCGCCCCATCCTTCGTGGAGAGGAGCACCAGCCTCGGACGCCACAGTCCGGAGGGCGAGAGGTTCGCGGGAGCTACGGCCAGGAGGTGCTCGGCGTCGAGGAGCATCTCCGCCTTCCCTTCAAACCGCTGCTCGTGGGTATGCAGCGGCCCCGCCGACGGCGTCTCCACGTCCCACCAGCGCGACCGCGCTCCTCTGTCGCTCAGCGCGAGGAGCACGGTGCCCCCCGGCTCGAAAGCGAGCTTCTGACCGCAGGTGTGCGACGGGAGCGAGGGGCCGAGTTGCCCTACCCGCTTCAACCGCGAGGCATTGTCCGCGGTGATGACCTGGAATCGAGAGTCCATGATGGAGCCGACCGAAGGCGGCGCCATCCCCGCCTGACATGGTCCGTGAAAATCGAGCTCAGCGCTTCACCTTGCACGGAGACAGTGTGCGCCTGGTGAGAATCAGGTCCTCCTCCGTCGGGCTCCCATAGCGCACCGCCTTCGGCGCGGCCTTCGGCTTCGCGGCCTCGTGCATGTAGAGCGAGCCCAGGTCCCGACTGAGCACGAACCTCAACCCCGAGCTGTCATGCAGGCCGCCGAAGAACTGCGTGCCACCATTGCGCAGCAGCGCCGGGGTGAGAGAACCCGGCGGACGGTAGAGCAGCAACGAGAGGTCCTCGGTGGGCCAGTCGCACGGGTCCTTCTTTCCCTTGCGCTCCATCCACGACACCGTGAAGTCGCCCACCGTGGTGGTGTCGTCCCAGCTCGTGCCGATGCGCTCCCACAGCCGCAGGCACTCCGGCGATTCGCAGTCGCGCACGGGGATGAACTCCAGCACATCGGGCGGCAGGCCCTCCCCGTCCTTGCCCGTCTCGCGCTCGGTGGGCCTGCGCAGCTTGCACCCCGTGGGCTCGTCCTTCTGCCGCAGCGCCACCGGCGTCCCGGACAGGCGCCCGGGCGGCAGCACGTCGCAGTCCACCTCAATCTCCGCCATGAGGAACGTCTTGCGGTCCGCGTCCGTCGCCCCCATCCGCACCGCCCACCAGTGGACGGGTAGCGCGCGACAGGCCGGCGCGTCCGCCTTGCCGAACACCCACAGTGGGATGGTCGGGTCCGGTGCGCCGTACCTCCGCGACTCCTCCTCCGGCACCCGCTTCACCCCGGAGCGCTCCCGCTCGCGGCCCTTGAAGAAGGTGTCCTTCGACTCGGGGATGATGGCTTGGTGCACCAGCCAGCCCGAACCCTCCATGCCCACCTGCGCGCGCGGCGTGAAGGGCACCAGGTCCGGGCGCTTCGGACAGCCCCGCTCCGGCTCGGTGGGCGCGGTGAGCGACGCCTCACCATCATCGAACTGGGCGCTCGCCCCCAGCGGCGCGAGCAGCGTCAAGCCCAGCACCAGTGAAGTCGACCGCATCGAGAATCGCATCGGCTCCTCCAGAAGACCCCAGCGACATGACGCACCCGCACGTCACGGCCGGTCCGGAAACTTCACGCCGTCATACCTCATGCCGGCCTCTTCACGGCACACCCTGAAACGTCCCCAGCGTCGACCCTTCCCGCGTGGACACGTGCTCCGTGCACACGACAGGCGAAGAGCCCGCCATCGCGATATGAACACGCCGGCGTCCCACCGATGCGAACACACTCCACTCACATCAGGATGAGCTCCATGCGTGCCCTGTTGATGCTGGCCGCGGTGACACTGGCCCTGACGGCCTGCAGTGACGACAAGCCACCACCGACTCCAGAGCCCTCGGGCGGCTCGGACGAGGGCGACTGGACGGACACGGGCGCCTTCGCCAAATGCACGGTGGACACGGCCTCCAATGCCTGCGGCAGCCTGGGCAGCTTCAACGCGAGCGCCTGCACCCCCGGAGAGCTCGCGACGATGGAGCTGGAGGGCGTCTACACCCTGCACGTCCGCGCGAGGAACCCGCGCTACGGAAACACCTACAGCTTCGCGTCCCAGTCCATGCGGCTGGCCTCCACCGGCACCCAGTACGCGGGAGGCCTGCCGCTGGACACGCGGCAGGTGGGCGCGGGTGGCAACGTCTACGTCTCGGGCTCTCGCACGGAAGGCACCAACGGCGTGCGTCGCCGCTCCTTCCTCGGCTGCCAGTCGCCCGAGCCCGGACGGCTGCAAGGTTGCTACGTGGAATGTCTCAACGGACGCGTGGAGGGTGAAGGCACCTTCGACGCGATGAAGTTCACCCCCCGCGTGGACGAGCCGGAGTCCTCCGGCCTGGAGCGGGTGTCCGAGACGGCCGTGACGGGCCTGCCCGTGGACGTGTACGTCACGCGCGGGCACGCCTACGTCGTCTCGCTCGGTGGCGGCCTCTTCGTCTATGACGTGAGCAACCCGAGCCAGCCCGTGCTGACGGAGCAAATCCGGCGCACCAATGACACGTACTGGAACGGCGTCTGGGCCCACGGCAACGCGCTCTATGTGGCCAGCGGCGTGCGCGGCGTCATCGTCTTCGACCTGACCGACCCCGCCCACCCGGTGGAGGTGTTCGCCACGGGCGGCTCGCGCACCAACGTGCACACCGTGTTCGTGAGCGAGAACACGCTTTTCGCCGCCTCGCCCGCGCCCACCGGCGAGGTGCTCCTCTATGACGTCACCCAGCCCCTGTCTCCAGAGCTGAAGGGCGCCTTCCAGGCCGCGGGCTTCGACGCCGCGAGCTCCTACGGGCCGCACGACATGTTCGCCTTCGAAGGGCGGCTCTACGTCAACTTCTGGCGCGCCGGCTATGTCATCGGCGCGCTGGAGCCGAGCGGGTCGCCCCGGCAGCTCGGCTCCTACCGCTACGCGCACTCCACCAGCCACGCCAACGCCGTCGCGCGCTACGGCGAGCGCCTCATCGCCTTCGAGGGCGGCGAGGACTGGGGCGCGCATCTGCGTGTGCTCGACGTGACGGACCCCGCCTCCGTGAAGCTCATCGGCGAGTACCGGCTGCGCGACTCCGTCTCCATCCACAACATGGTGCTGTCCGGGACGAAGCTCTACGTCGCCTGGTACCACGAGGGCGTGCGCGTGCTGGACGTCTCCACGCCGGAGAGCCCTCGCGAGGTGGCCCACTACAACACCTTCCGGCCGGACGACGCGGGACGCGGCGAGAGCTTCTACGACGGCGCCATCGGCATCCGCGTGCCGGGCGATGGCTTCATCTACACGGTGGACACGTCGCGCGGACTCCTCATCCTGCGCGAGACGACGCCCTAGCCTCCGCGCTTCTTGCGCGGCGGCTTCTTCGGAGGCGGAGAGAGGATCTCCACCTCCACCGGCGGCTCCACCTGGACGGCGGGGCCGGCGTCCTGCACGGCGGCTGGAGGCTCCACGGCCTTCAGCTCCACCCGGTCCTCCAGCGGCACCCGGCCCACGGAGCGGCGGAACAGCTCCCACAGCGCCCGGCGCCAGTCCTCGCGACTCGCGGTGCCCGTCATCACCAGGCCCGCGCCGCTGTAGCTCGCCTCCAACCCCAGCGGCTGGAGCGCGGCGACAACCGAGGCGAGCTGCTCCTGGAGCGCCGGCACGTCGAAGGTCAGCTCCAGCTCGCGCGCCACGTACGCGTCCGTGCGCAGCACCTCCAGCAGCGCGGCGCGGCACGCGGCGTCCTTCACCGTGGCCGTGAGCGAGCGCTCCGCTCCCTGCGTGGCCTTCAGGTCCGGGCACGCCTTGCGCGCCGAGGCCAGCCTGGGCGCGACGTCCTCGGCGGGCGGATTTCCCACCGTGAGGCGCCACACCGCGAAGCGCCCCTCCGCGAACAGGAGGAGGAGCGTGCGCCCTTCCTTCTGACCGGTGAGCAACAGTTCGTTGGTGCCCGGAAGCACCTCGGCGCTGGCGATGGAGGCGTCCTCCACCTCCACCCACTCCACGGCGGCCAGCTTCTGGAAGCGCTCTTTACCTGCCTCCAGGGGGAGGACCAGGTCCACCGGCCACGCGCCAGCGACGGCGGGCATGAGGAGGGCCAGGAGTGCTCCAAGGGAATACACGCGAGCAGGCATCGGGGCTCCAGCGGGGTGGAACGGACCCTTAGCACGGGTTAAGAACGGGCCTCTATGCCTACCTGGGCCCTCTGGGTCGCCTGCCTGGCGCTGTGCTTCGTCAGGTCTCTGGTCGCCGCGGCGGAGTCCGCGCTTTACGGAACCTCCGACCTGCGCGCCCAGGAGTTGGCGGAGCAGCATCCGGGCGCGTCGAGCCGCCGCGTCCTCCGCCACAAGACGGAGCGAGAGGCCACCGCCACCGCGCTGCGACTGGGCACGCTGCTGAGCGGCTTCCTCGCCGCGGCCATTGGCGCCTTCGTCCCGCCGCGCATGCTGGATTTGACGCGCTACGGTGAGGCCGCCTGGTTGCCGGTGGCCACCGTCGCCGCGGGCGCGCTGTTCGTCGGCGTGCTGGCCAGCCTCATGGAAGTCACCATGCGCGGGCTGGCCAACGCCAACCCGGAGCGTTGGGCGATGCGGTTGTCCGGCGTCGTGGCGCTGCTGGTGGCGGTGCTGTATCCGCCCATGCGCTTCGTGCTGGGCGTGCTCAACCTGGTGGCGCGCACGTTCGGCCGCACCCTGCGCTTCGAGCCCCCGCCTCCGCCGCTGGAGGAACTGGAGAAGCTCCTGGCCGCGCAGGCCGCGAAGAACGAGGTCGACAAGAGCGCCCCGCAGCTCATCCGCTCCATCTTCGAGCTGTCCGACAAGCGCTGCCGCGACGTCATGGTGCCGCGCACGGAAGTCGTCACGGTGGACAGCACCATCTCCTCCGAGGACCTGCTGCGGCTGCTGGCCGAGGAGAACCACTCGCGCATCCCCGTGTACCGGGACGACGTGGACCACATCATCGGCGTGCTGCACGCGCGCGACATCATCCCGCTGCTCCAGCACCCGGAGCTCATCGTCCTCCAGGACATCATCCGCCCCGCGCACTTCGTGCCGTGGATGAAGCCCATCGGCGACCTGCTGCGCGACATGCAGAAGCGCAAGATTCACATGGCCATCGTCGTCGACGAGTACGGCGGCTTCATGGGAATCGTCACGCTGGAGGACATCCTCCGCGAAATCGTCGGTGACATCGGCGACGAGTTCGAGGTGGAGGAGAAGCAGGTGGAGAAGATGGCTGACGGCACCTTCATGGTGGACGCAGCCATGGAGGTGGACCGCTTCACCCAGGCCTTCGGCTTCCCGCTGCCCGAGGGCGACTTCGACACGCTGGGCGGCTACCTGTCGTCGCTCGCGGGACACCTGCCCGACGTGGGCGAGCGCTTCACGTACAACGGCTGGCAGTTCGTCGTCGCCAACAAGGAAGGCGCCCGCATCGACCGCGTGCGCATGGCCCGCCTCAAGAGCGCCACGCCCGGCAAGGAGCCCCGCGCCAAGGAGTCTCGCGCGGAGTCCCCCGCCGCCAAGTCCTGAGCGGTATGTCCCATGTGCCCGGTTGCCTCGCCGCCAGGAGCGGCGCTGGCACCGGGCGCCACGAGCGCGTCAGTCTCCAGCGCCATCAAACGACAGCGCGAGCCCCATGCGCTTTCAGTCGACCGGGCTGTCGAGCGGAGGCACATGCGTCAGCTTCTGTGAGCCCTGCACCCGGAAGGGCGCGCGCCGCTCCGTGCGCCCGAAGCGCAGCACCACGCCACCGCGCACGCGCACCGGCACCGCCGCCTCTCCAGTGACGGCGGTGACACGCTCGGCGGCCAGCGGGAAGAGCACGCGCAGCGGAGCACTCCCATCCGGAGGCAGCGCCGCGTCCACGTGCTGCTGCCCGGCGGCGACGCGCCGTCCCTCCACCCACAGCTCGAAGTCCACCGACGTGAGCGTGGCCGCGTCCGACGAGGGGTTGCGTATCTCAAGGCCCACGTCGAGCACGCCCGAGCCGTCCGCATGGAAGTCCACGCTCAGCGACTCGACTCGCACCGCGTCGTCATACGCGCGCGGCTGGAAGGGCACCGCGCCCAGGCACCCGGAGCCCACCAGGGCGGCCCCCAGCAGCACCGCCAACAGCTCGCGACGCGCGCGCATCAGCCGCCCAGCAGGGGCTGGAGCGCCTCCACCGTGAGGGGCCAGCCCGCGCGACGGGACAGCGCCTCCAGCGCCTTGATGAACTCCGCCGCCGTCTGGAAGCGCCGCACCCGGTCCGCGAACAGCGCCTTGCGCACCACCTGCACCGCGTAGTCCGGCAGGTCCGAAGTCACCGACGACAAGAGCGGCACCCGCCCGTCGCGCACCCGGTGCATCAGGTCCGACTCGTTGTCCCCGGTGTGCAGCCGCCGGCTGGCGAACAGCTCCCACAGGATGACGCCCACCGCGTACAGGTCCGTGCGCGCATCCACCGCCTGCCCCAGCACCTGCTCGGGGCTCATGTACGGCAGCGTGCCGCGCAGCGCCCCCGCGTCCCCGCGCATCATCCCTTCGACTTCCGCCACGCCGAAGTCCGTCACCTTCACGTCGCCGTTGATGCCCAACAGCACGTTGGCCGGATTCACGTCACGGTGGACGATGGTGGCGCCGTTCTCCCCCACCTTCGCCCGGTGGATGTAGTCGAGCGCCTTGAGCATGCACCAGGCGATGTAGCAGGCGGACTCGGGCGGCATCGCCGCGCCGGCCTTGAGCAACAGCTCCTGCATGTAGCCGAGCGTCCGGCCACTCACGAGCTCCTGCACCATCAGGTAGTCCGGCCCCGCCTTGAACAGGCGGAACGTCCTGACGATGTGCGCATGTCTCAAGCGCACCGTCAGCTTCGCCTCGTCGACGAAGGCCTTCACATAGGCCGTGTCGCTGCGAAACGACGGATGCAGTCGTTTGATGACGACTTCGTCCGGCTCGCCGGGCGACCGCTGCGTCGTGGACCGGGCTCTCGCCTGGTACACCTCCGCCATGCCGCCGACAGCCAACCGGCCGACTACCTCATAACCACCCAGGTCCGGAGCTTCCGCCACGGCACAAGCCTACTGCGATTTTCCATCCGCACCCATTATTCAGCGACGAGACCTGAATACAGGCTCTCGTACCGGGTGGCGGAGGCATCCCAGGAAAAGTCCTTCTCCATGCCCCGGCGCCGGAAATCCGCGAGTCGAGGCGGGTCCGCATAGAGGGAGAGGGCCCGGCGGAAGGCGGCCAGGAGGGCGGCCCGGTGGAAGGCCTCGAAGAGGATTCCGTTGCCGTCCAGCCCGCCCTCCACCGTATCCACCAGCCCGCCCGTGGCCCGGACGATGGGCACCGTCCCGTAGCGCAGGGAGTACATCTGATTCAGGCCGCACGGCTCATACCGGCTGGGCATGAGGAAGAAGTCCGCCCCCGCCTCCACCAGATGTGACAGCGCCGGGTCGAAGCCCAGGTGCACGGACACCTGTCCCGGGTAACGGGCCTGCAACGCGCGCATCCCCTCTTCCAGCGGCCCCTCGCCGCTGCCCACGCCCACGAAGCGGATATCCGCCTGGAGCGCGGAGGGCAGCGCCTCCAACAGCAGGTCCATGCCCTTCTGCCACGCCAGCCGGCTGACGATGGCGAACACCGGCGCGTCACCCTCCGGCAGCCCGAAGCGCTGGAGCAATTCGCGCTTGCACGCCGCCTTGCCCTCCATCTCCTGGGGATTGAAGCGCGCGGGGAGGAACGGGTCCGTGGCCGGGTTCCACTCGTGGGTGTCCACGCCGTTGAGGATGCCGTGCAGCCGGTGGGCGCGGCGGCGCAGGAGGCCGTCCAGGCCGTAGCCCTGCTCGGGCGTCTGGATTTCACGCGCGTACGTGGGCGACACCGTGGTGAGCGCGTCGGCGAAGACCAGGCCCCCCTTGAGCAGGTTGACGGTGTCGTAGAACTCCAGGCCCCCCTCGGAGGTGAACAAGTCCCAGGGCAGGCCGAGGTCCGCCATCGTGTCCTTGGGGAACTGGCCCTGGTACGCGAGGTTGTGGATGGTGAACACGCTCTTCGCGCGGCCCAGCAGGGTGGCCTGGAAGCCGCGGCGCAGCGCCACCGGGACGAGCCCCGTCTGCCAGTCGTTCGCGTGGATGATGTCCGGCGCGAAACCCAACCGCTGGGCGGCCTGGAGCGCACCCACGGACAGATAGGCGAAGCGCCGGGGGTTGTCGCCGAACTCGCCGGACGCGTCCCCGTACAGGCCGTGGCGGTTGCCGAAGAAGTATTCGTTCTCCAGGAAGAGGACCTCCAGCCGCTCCGACACCCGCGCGGAGAGGATGGGGCCGCCCTGCTCTCCGAAGGGGAAGCGGAGCTGGAGCGACTGGCCCGTGGGCGACAGCCGCCCGGCCTCCCGCAAGTCGCGGTAGCGCGGGGTGACGACCTTGACGTCATGGCCCAATGCGGCGAGCGCGACGGGCAGCGCCCCCGCCACGTCCCCCAGGCCTCCCGTCTTGGAGAACGGCGCCACCTCCGAGGAGATGAAGAGAATCTTCATGTGACAACGATGACGGTTGCACGGGATGAGTCAACCGCGAACGTGCGCGGCCTTTCCCCGTCCCTTATGTTGCGCCCGTGCTGATACCTCCCGACCCCATCCAGCGATTCTCGGACCTCTTCGAGCGCGCCAAGCAGGCCGTCCCGGTGGACCCCAACGCGGTGGTGGTGGCCAGCGTGGGCCCCGACGGTCGCCCCAGCGCGCGCGTCGTGCTGCTCAAGGACTTCGATGAGCGCGGCTTCGTGTTCTTCACCAACCACGAGAGCCGCAAGGGCCGCGAGCTGCTCGCGCATCCCTTCGCCGCGCTGTGCTTCTACTGGCAGCCGCTGGAGGAGCAGGTCCGCGTGGAGGGCCGCGTGGAGGTCGTCTCCAACGAGGAGGCGGACGCGTACTTCAAGCGCCGCGCGCGCGGCAGCCAGGTGGGCGCGTGGGCCAGCCTCCAGAGCCAGCGCCTGGGCTCGCGCGAGGAGCTGGAGCAGCGCGTGGAGGAGGTGGAGCAGCGCTACGCCGGGGGCGACGTGCCCAGGCCTCCGCACTGGACCGGCTTCCGCGTGGTGCCGGACCGCATCGAGTTCTGGCACTCGCGCACCAGCCGCCTGCACGACCGACACCTGTACCTGCGCGGGCCGGAGGGCTGGCAGGCGCAGATGCTGTATCCGTGACGCCACTTCGCGTGCCGCTACCAGGGCACCTCTTCACCCTGGTAGTCGAAGAAGCGACCACTGTGCTCGGCGCGCAGCCCATCGATGATGTTGAGCATGCCGCGCACCGAGTCTCCCGGCGGCAGCGGTGCGTCCGGCCCGCCCATGTCCGTCTGCACCCAGCCGGGGTGGAGCAACACGGAGACGATGCCCTGGCCGCGCAAGTCATTGGACAGGTTGCGCACGCCCATGTTCAGCGCGACCTTGGACATCCGATAGGCATACGCGCCGCCCTCGTTGTTCGCGGCCAGCGAGCCCATCCGCGAGGTGACGTGCGCCACCTTGCGAGCAACCCCGCGCAGCAGTGCGGGCAACAGCGCGCTCGTCACCCGCAAGGGGCCCAGCGCATTGACGGCGAACGTGCGCACCACGTCCGCGTAGTCCACGTCCGTCAGGGCGCACCACAGCCCCGGGACTCCCGCGTTGTTGATGAGCACGTCCACCGGCTCTCCACCCACCGCCGAGGCGAAGGCCCTGACGCTCTTCTCCTCCGCCACGTCGAGCGCGTGGATGCGCAGGCGCCCCGCACTGCCATGCTTCAAAGGCTCCAGTCGCTGCAGTCCCTCCTCGGTGCGCACCCCGGCGTCGACGATGTCGCCGCGCTCGAGGAGCTGGTGGACGAACTCGAAACCAATGCCCCTGCTCGCTCCGGTGATGACGTAGCGCATACCCTTCATTAACGCGCCGAATGCTTGTCCTTGGCAAAACACACAACGTCGACGGTTACTGAGTGCACGCTGGTCACCGGAAAATTTGATTCAGGAGAGACAACCGATGACTGTCGCCGTCGTAGGAGGTGGGATTTCAGGTCTGGTCGTCGCCTGGCGATTGCGCTCACGCGGTAGGGATGCCGTTGTCCTGGAGACATCCTCCCGGCTCGGCGGGGCAGTGAGCACCCGCGAGCAGCAAGGCTTCCTCCTGGAGACAGGCCCCAACAGCTTCCTGGACCGGGAGCCCGCCACGCGAGAGCTGGCATCCGCGCTGAACCTGGAAGGCAGGATTCGAGCGGCGGACCCGGCGGCGAAGCGACGGTATGTCTATACGCGGGGCCGGCTGCGCTCGGTGCCCGCCTCCCCGCCCGCGTTCCTCGGCTCGGACATCCTTCCCCTGGGCGCGAAGCTGCGCGTCATGGGGGAGTTGTTCAGCGGCCGCGCGGTGACGGGCGTGGACGAGTCCCTGGCGGACTTCGGCCGCAGGCACCTGGGCCGCACGGCGACGCGGGTGCTGCTGGACGCGGTGCAGACGGGCATCTTCGCCGGAGACGTGGAGCGGCTGAGCGTGGGCGCCACCTTCCCCCAGCTCGTGAAGCTGGAGCGGGAGCACCGCAGCCTCATCCTCGGCGCCATTCAAGCGCAGCGCGCCCAGCGCAAGGCCCTGCCCTCGGGCTCGACGCCGAAGCTGAGCGGCGCGCTGAGCACCTTCGAGGGCGGCCTGGGGACGCTCATCGACACGCTGGGTGCCTCGCTGGGAGACGCGGTTCGCGTGGGGGCCACGGTGGAGGGCCTGACGCGCGTGGATGGCGGGTGGCGGCTCGCGGTGAGCGAGCAGGGACGGCGCGCGGAGCTGGACGCGAGCCAGGTGGTGCTCGCGGCGCCCGCGTACGTGACGAAGGGGCTGTTGCAGCCACTGGACGCGGAGCTGGCGGCGCGCGTGGGCGGCATCGAGTACGCGCCGATTGCCGTGGTGCACCTGGGCTTCGACGCGGGGACGACGCCCGCGCCGGATGGCTTCGGCTTCCTCGTCCCTCCGGCTGAGGGGCGACGCCTGCTCGGCGCCATCCACGCCTCCACCGTGTTCCCCTTCCGCGTGGAGGCGGGCCGCGTGCTGTACACCTGCATGGTGGGCGGCGCGAAGCGGCCGGACCTGGTGGGCCTGGACGAGCCCGCGCTGGTGGCCCTGGCGCGCGAGGAGCTGAAGGCGCTCGCCGGTGTCACCGCGACGCCGTCACTCACGCAGGTGTACCGCTGGCCCCGGGGCATCCCCCAGTACACGGTGGGACACCTGGAGCGGATGGCGGCCGTGGACCAGGGGCTCGCCCGCTGGCCCGGGCTCCACCTGACAGGCAACGCCTACGAGGGCGTGGGGCTCAACGACTGCATCCGCAACGGGCTCCAGCTCGCTGACGCACTCGTGGCGGCGGGGCCCTGAGGGCGACTGCTCGAGGCGGGGAAACGACCGTCCAGGGAGGAGCGGACAGCGCGGAGCCAGGGCCACGTCAGACTGGGCAGGCATGCTGCCAAGACTCCGGAGCCCGCAATGCTCACCCTGCCCACGCCCCTCCTCGTCCTCGCGGCCATCCTCCTCTTCCCCATCGTCCTCGCCGGCAGCATCCTCGTCGACGCCTTCGAGCTGGAGGTGGACGAGCAGCCCGCGCGGTGAGGAGTCCCAGGGTGTAGGCTCCCGCTGGAGCATGTCGGAGAAGCCTGAAGGGTCCATCGTCCGCGCCACGCTGCGGGCCCTCGCGGAGCCCCGCAGGCTCGTGCCCATCCTCCTGGTGTCCGCGCCCCTGGTCGCCGCGCAGACGCGCTTCAGCCACGAGCCGCTGGCGCCCCACCTGGGCGTGCTGATGTGCCTGCTCTTCGTGGGCGTGGCCCCTGTCTCCTACCGCGTCCTCTTCCCGGGCGGCCTGGACTTGAGCCACGGCGGCGTGCGCGTGCTGATGTACGGCACCGTGGGCAGCGGCGTGGTGCTCACCTCCGGCTTCGTGCTGCCGAAGCTCCTGGGCATGGGGACCACCTTCCTGACGCAGCCCACCAACCTCATCGTGTGCAACGCCCTGTTCCTGGTGGGCGGCTGGGGGCTGGGGCGGGACATCGGCTTCGAGGAGTCGCTGGCCAAGGAGCGCGCCCGCGCGGCCCGCTTCGCGCTGGAGGCGGAGCAGGCGCAACTGCTCGCGCTGCGCAGCCATCTGGACCCGCACTTCCTCTTCAACACGCTCAACGCCATCGCCGAGTGGTGCCGCGAGGATGGCGCCGTGGCCGAGGCCGCGGTGCTGCGGCTGTCCACCATGCTGCGCTCGGTGCTCGCCGGCGTGCGCAAGGCGACGTGGCCCCTGTCGGAGGAGCTGGCGCTGATGCGCACCCTCTTCGACTTGCACCTCTTGAGAGACCCGGAGCTGTTCCAGCTCACGCTGGACGTGGCCACCGGCGCGGAGAACGTGCAGGTGCCGCCGCTCGTGCTGCTGCCCCTGGCGGAGAACGCGGTGAAGCACGGCCCGGCCGCCGGCCACCGGGGCCTGCTCTCGCTGGGCGTCCGCGTGCGCGAGCAGGACGTGGAGGTGGCGATCGAGAACCCCGGCGCCTCCAAGGGTCCTCGCGAAGGCAGCGCGGGCCTGCCCACCGTGGAGCGCCGCCTGGCCCTCGCTTATGGCGACCGGGCGCACCTGGCCTTGAGCAGCGACCAGGGCCGCACCCGCGTCACCGTCACCCTGCCCCGCTCGGGCCCCCTGCATGGAGTCGTCACGTGAGCCCACCCTTGCGAGTCCTCATCGCGGATGACGAGCTGCTCGCCCGCAAACGGCTGTCCCGCCTGTTGGGCGCCCTGCCCGACGTGGAGATCTGCGGCGAGGCCGCGGATGGGGAGGCCGTGCTCGCCGCGGTGCGCGCGGGTGGCGTGGACGTGGTGCTGCTGGACATCCACATGCCGGGCCTCAGTGGACTGGACGCGCTGGCCCTCCTGCCCGAGGGACGCCCGCGCGTGGTGCTGTGCACCGCGCACGCCGAGCACGCCGTGGAGGCCTTCGAGCACGGCGCCGTGGACTACGTGCTCAAGCCCGTGGAGCCCGCGCGCCTGCAGAAGGCCCTGGAGCGCACCCGCGCGCGACTGGAGGCCGACGCCCGCCCGCGTGAAATGACGCCAGCTCCGGAGAAGGCCGCGCCGACGCGCGCGCTGCCCCGGCTGCCCATCCCCACGCGCCAGGGCATCGTCCTGGTGGACCCGGAGACGATTTCCCACGCGTCGCTCGACGACGAGCTGGTGACGGTGTTCACCACGCAGGGGGAGTTCCTCACCGACTTCACCCTCAACGAGCTGGCGGAGAAGCTGCCCGAGGAGCTGTTCCACCGCGTGCACCGCAGGGCGCTGCTCAACCTGCGTCACGTCGCGCGGCTGGAGCCACTGGAGACGGGGGGCTACCTGGCGCGCACGGCTCGGGGACACGCGGTGGAGGTCAGCCGCCAGTCCGCTCGGGAGCTGCGCAAGATGCTGGGGTTGCGCCGAGGCGCCGAGGACGAGGGCTGAAGAAGCCCGTCGTGAGGTTTGCCGCGGCGAGCGAGGGCCTCCGTTGCCCCTCCGCCCCGCGCGCGGCCATTCAACCTCTGCTCACGGCTCACTGCCTGACTCCCACCTTGGAGTCAGCCCTGCTCACGGCGCGCCCAGCTCGCGCCGCGCCTTGAACGACTACTGCACGCTCACTTCGACCTGCACATCGCTGCCGTTCACCTTGCGCGTGAAGATGACGGTGCCACGTTCGGTCCACTGCGGAGAGGTGCCCTTGCCCAGGCTGTAGGCGGACGCGACGCCGAGGTCCTGGTTGAAGCTCATCACGCGGACTTCGCTGTCGCTCGTCTGGGACGTGAAGTAGACGATGATGCGGCGGTCATTCGGCGCCCACTGTACGCCGGTGCTGCTCGCGGGCGTGGGGACGAAGGCCGGGTCATTGGCCTTGGTGCAGTCCACGTTCGTGACCTGTTCCAGGTCCTTGCCGTTGTGCTTCACGCTCCAGAACGAGGCGAGCCCCGAGCGCTTCTTCGACTGGAACAGGATGCGCTTGCCATCCGGCGTCCACGACGGGTCCAGGTCGTCATGGCCCGACGTCAGCTTGTCGTCCTTGCCGTTCTTCACGTTGTAGACGTGCAGCTCGGTGCGCGTCACCGCGTCGCCCGCGTTCCACGAGTCCGGCAGCTTCGCGTAGACGACCTCGCGGCCATCCGGAGACACCGACGGCGCGCCGCTGCGCTTCGCCACCAGCGTCGCCTTGCCATCCTGCACCGCGTACAGCGACTGACTGCCGGTGAGGTAGACGATGATGCGGCGGTCCGCGACGAGCTCTTCCGTCTCCAGCGCGCCGGTCTGCCGCACCACGACGGTGTCCTGCGGGGAAGCGGCCTCCTCCAGCTCCGGGGCTCCGCACGCGGCCAGCGCCAGGGAAGAAGCCATCCACATCACGAGCGTCCTACGACGAGCGAGGCTTCGGCTTTCATTCGGATGCATACGGTCCTCTGTGTGAAATTTCCGCTGCTGAGTACGAATAGTGACAAACCAGTCTGACCCGCACTCACGGGTATTTCACGTCAGAAGGCGGGAACAATCCACCCGGTCTCAACCCAGTCGGGATTGACCCGCTGAGTACCTGACGCGCCCGTCTCGCAGCGCGTCACCGCGTCACGAACAGGGACGGCACACGCGCTGCGTCGTCCCCGAGGACTTCTGAAAGAACCTGGTATGCAGGAGTAGGGAGCGCGAGGCCGGCACGCGCACAGCGGGCGGCCTCATCCAATGTGCGTGCGGGCGTGGTGCAGTAGGACTCGCGCCAGTGGTCCTGGAGGGTCTGGGCGAAGCGCGCGCTCATCTGGTCCACGCGCTGCTCCAGCCAGGACTCCGGCGAGGTGAAGTTCGCGCGGCGGGGGGACACGTCGCCGGGGCCGAAGGTGACGTCGTGCTCGTAGGCGGACTCGGAGAGGTGGTCCTGGAGCACCGCCGACATGGGCCCACGCCGGACATCCAGTACGCCCGTGGACGACAAGGTGAGCTGGTGTTCCACCGACAGACGCAGCGCGTGGAACTCGAAAGTGCGAGCTACATCCCTGTAGCGCGTCACCTCGACGGTGAAGTTGCGGGTGTACGTGCGCACCTTGGTCACCTTGCGCGTCTGCTTCTTGCCGTCCTTGTCCGTGTACTCCTCCTCCGTGTCGTAGGGCTCCTCAATCGTCTCCTTGCGCTCCTCGTGGTCCGTGTAGGGGACCTTCTCGTAGTAGGGGGCGGTCAGCTCGACGGAGCGGCTGTCGCGCAGCGTGGCGAAGCGGCCGGCCAGCGACAGCTCCGGGCGGGTGTGCGCGGCGGGAGAGAACCAGGGCGAGGACTCGAAGGCGTGGGTGAGTCGGGAGCGCAAGAGGTCCATGCGCGCGGCGTCCAGGCCCTGCACGTGGCCCGTCCACGTCGGTGACGCGGTGAGCTCGGGGGCCGGGGGAGGCTCGGGGGCGAACTCGCGCCAGTGACGGCAGTAGCGCGACACCAGCTCCCGCCAATGGGGCGCGTCCTCCGAGGGCACGTCGCGCAGCCGCTGGCAGCCCTCCTTGCCGCTCTGGAGCACCACGGACTCCATCTCGCGGTGGATGACGACCATCTCCTTGTGCGCGAGCAGCGGGCGCTTGCGCACGAGCGTCTCCTCCGCGGTCAGCGCGTTTCCCTGCTTCGCGGGCGCGCCGATGGTGAGGCGCAGGTGCTTGTGCGTGCCCTCCATCTCCTCCAGCAGCGAGCTCTCCAGGCCGCCGTTCAGCTTGGAGTTCCACTGCGCGCGGCGCTCCAGGAAGCGCAGGAGGTCGTCCTCCGCCTTCTCGTCGATGCCCTCCAGGCGATAGCGCCGGGCGTTGCCCAGCAGCTGTCCCAGCGCCTTGCCGCGCAGGCCGTCGCGCTCGTTGACGAGGTCCTTCTCGAAGGGGTTCTTGGTGACCAGTTCGTCGTAGATGGCGGCGGCCTCGACGAACTGGCCGTTGCGAGCCAGCTCGTCCGCGCGACCGCGCAGGGTGGAGCAGGCACTACCGAAGACGACGAGCAGCAACAGCGACGGGAGGAGTCGGAGCATGAGCGCGGAGGCGGGGTGCTCGGCCGCTGACGCGCCGGGCGGGCTGATATTCAACCGCGAACAGGCCTCCTCGCAACGCACAACCCTCCGGACGCCCGCCCGGCGGGTCTCACGCTCCAGCCCCTGGAGCCAAGGGCACGCGGAGCGTGGGGCTCCGCGACGAGCCAGCCGTTGAGCCTCACGCTCCAGGGCATCGAGCCGAGGGCACGCGGAGCGTGGGTCCCTTCGACGAGCCAGCCACCAGGGGCCTCATGCGCGGCGCCCTCGGAAAACGCCCCAGCAAGTGGAAGCCGCTCCCGCGCCGCTCAATCCGAGGGCCACTCGTGCACGGGCAGGCCCGAGGCGGCGTGTTCCATGTATCGCTCCAGCATCGCCGCCAGCGCGTCCTGGCGCGGCATCTGCGCCTCCAGGCGGGTCAGCATCTGTCGCTGCCAACGCGCGCCCGTGCGCCGCAGTTCCACGCGACGGGTGATGATGTCCAGCATCCGGTCCACCTCGTCGGCCTCCACTCCCGCCGACAGGAGCCCTCTCCGCGCCACCGGGATGAGCTGACGCAGCAGATCCACCACGGGCATGACGCGCGGGCTCGGCGCGGTCTCTCCCGGCCACAGCAGCTCCGCGTCCAGCCCCCGCCGCGACGCGCGGATGAAGTTGCCCGCCGCATGCGCGAAGGGCAGCGCCGGCAGGAGCGCGTCCATGCGCTCGGCCAGCCCGAGCGTCAGCCCCAACAGGAAGGCGCCGTTGGCCGCCATGTCCACCACCGTGGGGCCCGCGGGCAGCGCGCGCAGCTCGATGCGCAGGTGCCCCGCGTCCTTCGGGTCATAGACAGCGCGATTCCAGGACCACACGGTGCCCTGGTGCAGGCGCAGCTCCTCCAGGCCAGGCACGCCGCCCTCCGCCACGCGCTCCAGCGCGGACTCCTTGCCCACCACCGGCAACAGCGGCGGATGCAACGCCACCGCCTCCGCGAACAGCTCGTACGCGCCCTCTCGGGCCCACCCGTGGCCGAACGTCACGCGCGCATGGGGCTGGAAGCCGCCCTCGCCCGGCTCGCCCCGGTCATCCATCGCCTGACGGAACAGCGCCACCCGCGTCTCCTCCCAGAGCTTGCGCCCCAGGAACAGCGGCGAGTTCCCGGAGACAGCCAGCGCTGGCGCGGTGGCGAGCTGCGCGGCGTTGTACAGGCGCGCGAAGTCCTTCGGCGCCACGCGCAGGTGGAACTGGAGCGACGTGTTCGCCCCCTCCAGCGTCACGTCCTCCCACGCGAGCTTCAGCGCCTCCTCTTCCCCGCTGATGGCCACCTGGAAGGGAGCGGTGCGCCGCTGACGGATGGCCGCGTTCAAGGCGTGGTAGCGCGTCTGCGCGGTGAGCGCGTGGGCGCCCAGGTCCGCCACCCGCAGCGTGGGGAGGATGCCGATGGCCGCCACCCGCGCGCCCTGCGTCGCCGCCGCGCGACGCACCTCTCGCAGCGAGTCCTCGAACTCCGCCTGGAGCGCGGTGAAGGGCCGGCCCGCCAGCGGACCCGGGCTCAGGTTCACCTCCAGGTTGAAGCGGTCCACCTCCAGCGTCACGCGCGGGTCCTTCGTGTTCGCCAGCACCCGCTGGTTCACCGGCAGCGGAAAGCCCATCGAGTCGACGAGGAACAGCTCCAGCTCCGCGCCAATCGTCGTCGGTCCTTCTCCGAAGCCCGGCCGCGCCAGGAGCGCACGCAGCGCCTCCAGGTTCTCCGCGAGCCGCTGCGAGAACCGCGCGTAGTCCTCCGGAAGAAATTCCTCCTGCTCAATCGCGAGCCCCATGGCCGGAGAAGGTGTGCACGGTCGCCCGCACCGTCAGCTCCCACCGGGGGCTTGCCGGGCCGTACGCCATGCATACCGGGTGGGAGTCCAGCCCCGGCCCTCGCCCCCGGGTGACACCGGCCCGGGTGTGTTATCTGGAAGCCCTGGCCATGCCGTCCGACACGCCCACCAACCTCTACGACTTGACGCGGCCCGCGCTGGGCGCGCTGTTGTCCGACTGGGGCTTCCGGCCCCACCACCGCGACCTCTTGTGGACCGGGCTGTACCGCCAGCAGGCGCGCGCGCTCGACGAGGTGGAGGGCCTGCGCCCGGACTTGCGCGACACGCTGCGTGAGCGCACCCGCTTGAGCCACCTGTCCACGCACCACGAGGCCTTCAGCTCCGACGGCCACACCCACAAGCTCCTGCTGCGCCTGGAGGACGGCCAGACGATTGAAACCGTCCTCATGCGTTTCAAGGGACGTGCGACGGTGTGCATCAGCACCCAGGCGGGGTGCGCCATGGGCTGTGTCTTCTGTGCCACGGGACAGATGGGTCTTTCGCGCCACCTCACCCCCGGCGAAATCGTGGGGCAAATCCTCCACGTGCGGCGCATCCTCCGCGAAACGGGCGAGTCCCTGCGCAACGTCGTCCTCATGGGCATGGGCGAGCCCCTGCACAACTACGACAACACCCTGGCCGCGGTGGATGTCCTGGTGGACCCGCTGGGCCTGGCGATGGGGCCGCGCTTCATCACGCTGAGCACGGTGGGAGTGGTGCCCGGCATCCGCCGGCTCGCGGACGAGGACCGGCCCGTGCAGCTCGCCGTCAGCCTCCATGGCGCCACCGACGCGGAGCGCGCCGCGCTGGTGCCCGCCGGACGTCGCTGGCCGCTGGACGAGCTGATGGACGCGTGCCGCTACTACATCGCCCGTCGCAAGCGCCGCATCTTCTTCGAGTGGACGCTCATCGCCGGACGCAACGACACGTCGGAGCACGCGCACACGCTGGGCGCGCTCTTGGGCGGCATGGACGCGCACGTCAACGTCATCCCCCTCAACCCGACGGTGGGCTACGACGGAGACCCGAGCCAGCCCGCATCGGTGCGCGCCTTCCAGGACGTGCTGATGTCGCACGGTGTCCCCAGCACCGTGCGTCAACGCCGGGGCATCGACATCGACGCGGGGTGTGGTCAGCTCAAGTCCACCGTGGAGCGACGTTCCCGCCGTTCACTTCCCACCAGCCCATGAGCGGGTGGCGGGTTGGGCGCGCGCATGTCAGTCGCCCTCGTTAACGTGCGCCGCCGGCGAATGCGGTCCCGGCCCCACACCTGATTTCGCATTCTTGTGTCGCTGGAGGACACCCGCGAGGTTTCCGCGGGGGGCCTCTTGCACGCTCCATGGCCGTGGGCACATTCTTTCCATCGGCTTCCCAGGGGAGGTGGGCGATGCTTTCCATCCAGGAGCACGCAACGACGGAAGAAGCGAGCAGCGACCTGCTCGACTTCATCCTCCAGCCGTCCAACTGGCTCGCGGCCGTACGTCGGGACTCTGAGCCCGCCGTCTGGCCCGGGCAGAACACGCTCTATCAGCGGCGCGTGGGCGCGCTGCGCATCTGCGCATCCGTTGACGTCTCCGACGGGCTGGAGGTGTCGCTCCACATCGCGTTCCGGGCGCCGGGCCTCACGCCGGTGAAGGCCGCGGACCACCTGGAGAGCTTCCTCAAGCAGCGGCTGCCGCTGACGCCCAACTCCGAGTGGCAGGTGGAGGTGGACGAGCGCCGGTGGATCCACTTCTCCCGGCGCTACGCGGCCTCGCACCTCACGGCGTGAGCGGGTCCATGCGGTAGTGGCGCAAGGGCTGCGCCACGTTCTTCACCGGCGTCTCCGTGAGCGCGCCGAAGCGCAGGCGCTGGATGAACGGCTCTCGCGAGTCCACCAGCGCCTCCCGCGCGCTCGCCATCACCAGCGTCTCCCGGAAGCCCGCGAGCGACTGGAGCCGCGCGGCCTGGTTCATCCCACTGGAGAAGGCGGTGTACTGCCGGTTGGGGCCGAAGAGGCCGCAGTTGGCGTTCGCCAGGTTGACGCCGACGGCGACGCCCAGGCCCGGCAGCTTCACGCGCTCGCACAGCGCCACCACCTCCTCGCGAGCGCCCAGCGCGGCGGTGAGCGCCTGGATGTCACACGCGGCGCGCACGGCGGCCTGCGCGCGCTCCACGCGACTGGACTTGAAGAAGGGCGGGCCGAAGAGGCCGATGACGCAGTCGCCCACCATCTTGTCGAACACGCCGCCGTGCTCCCAGATGCTGTCCACGGCGCGCGCGCTCCACTCGTCCACGAAGCGGGCGATGCTGCGCGGGCTGTCGAAGCCGTGCTCGCAGATGCGGGTGAAGCCGTTGATGTCCGCGAAGAGGATGCCGACTTCCTGGTCCTGCGCGCGCAGGTGCTGGGCGTAGTTGGGGTCCTGCAACAGCGCGTCGATGATGGCGTTGGGGAAGAACTGCGACAGGTGGATGCGCTCGCGGTTGTAGTCGAGCAGGCGCTGGCTCAGCGTGGAGGCCAGGACGCGGATGAGGTCCATGGCGTAGGCGGAGAAGCCCTCGTCGCAGGAGACGGCGATTTTGCCCAGAGGCTCGCTGGTGGCGGCGCCGGAGATGAGCACCGCCTCCGTGGTGCGGCCGGGGAGCAACTGGTGCAGCGCGGAGACTTCGGTGGCCAGGAGCCGGTGGCCGTACTGGCGCAGGGCCTTCTCCAAATCCGGGCTGGGCTGCTCGCCGCTCTCGAACTCCAGGTGGCCGTGGCGGTACATGCGGTAGTGCAGCACCTGGGCCCGCACCGCGTCGCGGTACAGCAGGAGGAAGGTCGGCAGGCGCACGCGCTGGGCCAGCGTCAGCACGGCCTGGTCCATGCCCACCTCGAACACGGGGTTGGCCAGGTGGGCGTTGCACTGGATGATGAGCTGGTGCTTCTCCGACGCGGTGTGGACCATGCACAGCACGGTGTCGAGCTGCTCGGCGATGGTGTCCAGCACGCGCAGGGCCCGCGCGGCGGCGTCCGGTGACGTGTGGTCGCCCTTGAAGAGCAGGCCGAAGGAGCCCACGCGGTCTCCGGCGACGTCGAGCGGCTGGGTGACGAGCGTGCCCTCTCCCAGGCGGCGGGGTCCGGAGGCGCCTTCCAGCAGGGGGCCGGGGAAGTCCTCGCCCCAGTCGCCCTCGGTCCAGGTCTGCACGCGCAGTTCCTCGTCGCGCGTGGTCAGCGCCACGGCGCGGGCGCCGGTGAGGGCGAGGATGGGCGGGAAGCAGCGGCGGAAGGACTGGGCGAGGTTCTCCCGCTCGCGGAGGCTCTCCTCCAGCAGGTCATCCACGGCGCGCTGAAGGGCGCGCAGCGCCTTGTACTCTTCCAGGCTCAAATCCGTGGACGGCGGTGCTTGCAGAGGATGCGTCATGGGCGCTTTCTACCGCCATGGACGCTAGCTGTCACAGGGCAGGGGTCTGGGGCTGCCCGCCCACCACCTGGCCCCCGGCCACCTCGATGAGCCAGTAGCCCTCGCGGCCGGCCTCGGTGGAGGACCCGGCGCCGAAGATGTGGGGGCGCTCGGCGGTGGCGGGGTGGTGGTAGCGATGGTGGATGTGGCCGTGAAGCACCGCGTAACGAGGCCCTGGGAGCAGGCGCAACAGGGCCTGGGCGTCTCGCAGGCCGTGGTGCCAGTGGTCCGGCTCTCCCTTGCGGGTCAGCGGGGCGTGGTGGACGACGACGAGCACGGCGCGCCCGTCCAGCCGAGGGTCCTTCAACAGGGCCTCGAGTCCCGCGAGCTGCGCGTCGCCGATGGTGCCGTAGGACAGGCCCGGGGAGAGAGGGACGCGGGCGGACAGCAGGCCCACCACGGCGGCCTCGGTGCCCACCAGGCGCACAAAGGGGAAGGCGCCTTCGCGGCGGTACTCCGGCAGGTCGCTCTCCAGCAGGTGGCCGAAGTGGCTGGCGAAGCGGCCCTTCCGGTGGCTGCCCGGCGTGAAGACGTCGTGGTTGCCGGGGATGATGGTGCAGCGGCGCGGGTCGTCCGCGAGGGCGCCCAGGGCCTGGCGGGCGCCCCGGAACTCGCTGTCGAGCGCGTAGGCCGTGAGGTCGCCGGAGAGGATGAAGTGGTCGGCGGTGTGGCGTTGCACGTCGCGGGCGATGGCGGAGAGGGCGTGGGGTGCGCGGGCGTAGCGCTTCGCGCGGCCACCCACGGTGAGCTCCGCGAGGGCGACCCAGCGACGCCAGCCGAGCCGGCGCAGGGGCAGCGCGAAGTAGTCGTCAGTGATGTGGACGTCGGAGCAGTGGATGAAGCGCATGAATCTCCCGCCCCGGGCAACGGCCGGCCGGGTGCGGGCATTCTCCCTGGATGCAGATGGAGGGGAAGCGGCTTCTCTGTGCGAGCAGGCGGCCCCGGGGAGGGCCGGTGACGAAAACATGATGGAGACATGGACCCCGGGAGGCCCTTGGGTCCGTGAGGGTCGGGATGATTCTCCTCCTCAGGAGGAACGTCCATGTGTGAGCAGTCCCCCGACTCGGTTCTCGATGGCACTCCCACGCGCGACGCCTGGTGGCCTGGCGCAAGGGCGTCACGCGGACTGCTGGCACTGACCCTGGTCAGCGTGCTCGCTCACGTTCCACGCGCCGACGCCTATCCCATCGCCCCCGTGACGCTGTGGTCCCTGACGCAAGAGGCGGAGCTCATCGTCTGGGCGGACGTCGAGCAATTGCGCATCGCTCCAAGAGAACGCGGTGAGGATGATGGGATGCCGCTCGACAGTGGCGAAATCGCGACACTGAGGGTCCGGGAGACGTGGAAGGGCTCGGTGAGTCCTGGAGAGCGCATCGAGGTGCATTTCTCCTCGGACATCATCTGCCCGGCACCGCCTTCGTACGGAGCCGGGCGCCCGGTCATCGCGTTCCTGGCCCAGGGAGACGGTCGATGGTGGACCGTGGGCCTGTCCTACGGAACTCGCCATCCGAAGAACCCCGCGGATGTCGATGCGTATCGGCGGGTGGTGACGGCCGCCCGGGATGCGCAGGCCCGCGCGGCGCGGTCCGGGCCCCCAGGGAAAGTCGTCGACATCCAGCAGGAACGCCTGGACTGGCAGGTACACGCCGCTCTTCACCCGGCGACCCGTTGGGACGGGCTGTACGAACTGTCACAGGGAACCGCCGCGATGAGACAAGCCCGCCGCCAGCAACTGGCACGTGGCTTCGCGAAACAGCCATCGTTCGACCAGACCGCGTCGCTGATGCTCACCACCCTGCGTGGCTTCCCCAGCAAGGACGTCGACCGGACGACCGCGAATGTCCTCGAGACAGTCCTCGCCGTTCAGGGAGCGCCCTACTGGGCATTCACGGTCTTCGACCTGTTGCGCGAGCGTCATGGCGAGAAGCCCGAGCGACGTACCCCTTGGTACAAGTTGGTCCCTTCGAAAACCCCCATTGAAGCAAAGGCGGAACACGCCAGGGCCCTCGCGCGAGACTGGCTGAGCTTCAAACAGCGCCACGGCTTGAAGCCCCGACGGCTCGTGGTTCCCGACGATGCCTTCATCCAAGGTCCGGCTGGACGTCCCCTTTCTGAAGAGCGGATGAACAGCGTCAGCCGCGCGCGCCATGACCGAAGGATGACGAAGCAATGGAGCCAGCATGAGTGACCTCCGGGCGTGAATCGGGATGCTCCTGCTCCCCAGGAGATGCCCCATGCGTGAGCAATCGCCCCTCGCACTTCGAACCGCGTCATTCACACTCGCTACTTCGCAGTGGAGAGCCGCCCAAGCGACAAACCATCTTCTCGCCCTGGCACTGGTCACAGTTTTCAGCCATGCGCCCCAAGCCAGCGCCTCGTTTCCTCCTCCGCCGCATACGCTCTGGGAGCTGACACACGAAGCCCAGCTCATCGTCTGGGCAGAAGTCGAGAGCGTGAGCGAGCGGCCAAGAATCCTGGAGGGGTTGGGATACGACGCCAGCGTGACCTTGGAGGTTCGTGAAACCTGGAAGGGCTCGGTACGCACCGGAGCGCGCATCGAGACATTCATCTTGTCCGGGGGCCCATGTGTCACGAATCTCCATGTAGGGCTTACGGTCGTCGCGCTCCTCAACAAGGAGAATGGCCAATGGTTGCCCACGTGGCCATTCTGTGGGACGCGCTTCCCAGCCAGCGACTCGGATGTGGAAGCCTACCGTCGGGTGATTACAGCGGCCCAGCAGGCACTGGACCAATGGATTCAGGCACGGCTCGCAGGGGAGGCACCTGACTTCGAGAAGGCGCACTGGGACTGGAGAGTGCTCGCTGCTGCCCATCCAGTGACACGTTGGGATGGCGTGTCCGGTCTGGGCTCTGAAGAGTTCGACGTGGCCCGTTCCTTCTACAACCCGCGAGCTTCACCTGACGACACCGCACGGGTCCAAGGCTATCGCGAGGAACTGGCTCGCGACGTCGCTGCCTATCCCTCCTTTGACCGCACATTCGCGCTGTTGCTCAAGCTCCTTCGCGGCTTTCCCAGCAAGGACGTCGACCAAGTGGCCGCGAATGTCCTCGAGACGGTTGTCACCGAGAACCCTCCACCTCCCTGGGCCGTCTTCGCCTTCGACCTGCTGCGTGAGCGACTGGGTGAGCACCCCACGCCACGCCCCAGTTGGAGCCATACCCAGAAAAAGAGCTTCTCCGAAGTTGAAGCCGGGAACACCGAGTCCTTCGTGCGTGAGTGGCCGGACTTCAAGCAACGTCACGGCCTGAAGCCCAAGCCCATCCAACCTCCAGCGAAGTAACCCGGCTCCTACTTCTTGCCGGGCCGCTTCAAGAGCCCGCCCAGGCTCTTGCGCGCCTGATTCACCGGGTCCTCGATGCTCTTCGGCACGGGCACTCCAGGGAGCAGTCCCTTCGCGATATCCGTCGGGCTCCCCGCGTTCACCTTGGGCGCCTTCAATGTCCCGGTGATGGTGAGCGGCACGGACACCGGCGACTTGATGGGAACCGCGCCTCCCGTGAGGCTCGAGACGAACTCCTTGGACGCATCAATCGTGCCCTTGAGCTCCAGGCGTTGATCCAACCCCACCCGGCCATCCAACGTCCCGCTGCCCAAATCCGACTGGAACCCCATGGGCTGCGTGAACGACACCCAGCCGTTCTTGACGCTGAACTTCGCGTTCAAGTCCTTCAACTGCGTGCCCTTCCCCGCCTTCTGCACCGTCCCCGCCGCCCCCTTCTTCCCCAGCGCCGTGAGCCCTTGTGACAAGACCGGCGCCACCGCGCCTCCAAGGTCCGCCGTCGTGAGCACCCCGTTGCTCAGCCGCAAGCTTCCGTCCCCCGTGACACCGTTGCGCACCCGCGCCCAGTCCAGGCCACTTCCATTGAGCTGCAGCTCACCACTCGCGAGGCCCTGCAGCGACGACTGTCCTGACAACGCCTGGAAGGCCTGTGCGGTGTCCATGCCCTGCAGGTTCGCCTTCAACGTCCACGCGGGCTGCGACTTCGTGAGGTCCACCTTCGTCCCCGTGAGGTCCGCGCGCCCGCCGTACACCGTCGCTCCGCCCTTCTCGATGAGCAGCACCCCTTCGTCCAACTTTGCCTGCGCGTCCACGTTCGTCGCCTGGAGATTCCCGTGACGAAGCGTCCCGAGCTTGAGCGTCCCGTCCACGTCCACCTTGCCGAGCCGCGCTCGCACGGAGGCGGGCAACGCGGTGGTCTTGGGAGTCGCCTTGGAGGTGGACTCCTTCTTCGGCTCGCTGGGTGGCAACGCACCGAGCAGGTGCTGCAAATCGAGTTCCTTCCCATCCAACGCGAACCGCACGCGCGCAGGCGCCATCTGCACTGACGCCGTTCCTCCCAGGTCCACACCCGGGCCCGCGAGGGAGAGGCGCGTGAAGTCCACCTTCGTGGCCTTCAGGTGCTCGGGGTCGATGAGCGAGTTGAAGTCGAACGCGCCGCTCGCCGGGTCACCTCGGAGCTTCAGCCCCTTCGCCGCACCATGGCCCGTGAGGGCGTACTGACCCTGCGGCTTCGTCTTCACCTCCGCGTCGACATCCACCAGTCCGCCCGTGAAGTAAGCGGTCGCCGACGGCGGAAGGAAGTCACGAACCTCGCTCACCGAGAGGTCCCTGGCGCGCAGCTTCATCGTCACCTTGGGCCACGGCTCACCGGGCCCGGGCATTCCGGTGGGCAGAGGGTCCACCTTGAAGTCCGCCTCCACGTTCTGCTTCGAGGCGGCCACCGCCGCTTTCAGCGTGCCCTCGAGTGGCAGGCCAGGCCCTACGTGTTTCAAGTCCGCATCGAGGTCCTGGAGCGCGACCGCGGCCGTGCCTCCCGCCGCCTGCTGGTCCGTCACCTGGACGACGCCGTTCTCAATCCGGAGGCGCTCCACGGAGGCCTCTGCCCCGGACTCCTTGCCACTGCCGCTGCTCGGGGTGGCTGGAGCACTTCCGACGGACTCGTAGTTCCACGTCCCGTCAGCGCGCCGGACCAGGTTCACCCGAGGCTCCTCCAGCTTCACCTCCCCCACCCGCACGTCCTTGCCGAGGCTCCGGATGAGCGGCCAGAGCCGCACGGTGGCCGTCGCGCGTGAAGCCTCCAGGAAGGGCGGCTCGCTCCCTTCGCCCTCGGCCCGGAAGTTCGTCATCGTGGCGCCTGGCTTTGGAAACCACTGGGCGTCGAGCTTCTCGAGAGTCACCTTGTGACCGAGGGCACGGGTGGCGGCCGTCTCCACCTGTCCGCGCAGCCGCTGTGCGAGCCAGGACGGATTGGCCACCAGCACTCCGATGACCAACACCAACGCCATGACCACGACGCCAAGCGCGACCTTCAAGGCGCGGTGGCCAGAGGGGTCCTTCCTGTTCCGTGCATCCTGTCTCATCGCATTCATGACGATGCGCAGCGCGCAGCTCCACGGCGCTCCTCGGCGAGTCGTACCTCCGATGAAACGCTCCAGCCTCCGCTGAGCGTGGGCGGGACACCTCGGCCGCAGCGTCGCGAACCATGAGGGCGTTCGAGCCGACGGGTCGTGCGCTCCAAGGGCTCCGTACATTGAGGAAACCGCTGGGTACGACCGGGCGGGCTTCGAAAGGGAGTCCTCCGGCACCGGCCCACCACGACACGAGGAGGCAGGCCATGGAACGACAGGACGGGGACCGGATGAGGTCCACACTCATGAAGGTGACGGCCGTACTCGCCATCATCGGCGCCATCAACTGGGGCCTGATTGGCTTCTTCAACTGGAACCTCGTGAACGCCATCTTCGGTGGCTCCACGCAGGGGCAGGCGAGCGCCCTCTCGCGCCTCATCTACTGCATCGTGGGACTGGCGGGCCTCGCGCTCGCACTCACGTTCCCCTGGAGTCGCAAGGCGACGACCACCACCACGGGGAGCCCGATGACAGGCGGGAGGACCATCAGCGGAAGGACCTGACGTCCACGATGAGCCGGGAGCACACGCGCTGCCCTGCACCGGCGGGGCGGAGCGCCGCTCTCGGCTCCGTGATAGGAATTCGGTCGGCTCCTCCCCCGCTCCGACCATGACGCGACTCGCGCTCCTGCTCTGCCTCCTCCTGGGTGCCTCTTCCACCGCCGCGCCTCAACGCGCGCCTCGGAAGAAGGTGGCCGTGCTGCCCTTCCAGGCCGTCTCCGGAGACGTGCCCGCCCGCGCCGGCCCCCGACTCGCCGCGCGGCTCGCCTCGGAAATCCATGGCATGGCGGGACTGGCGCTCGCGGAGCCTCCAGTCGCTCCCGTCCCCGACGCACAAGCGGATGCCCTCACCGCCGCTCAGGCCGCCGTGCAGGAGGCCGTCACCGCGCGCGCGGCCCGTGACTTCACCCGCGCGGAGTCCGCCCTGGGCCGCGCCCTGGACGCCTACGCCGCGAACGCCACCCACCTCCAGGACGGCGCCGCGCTCGCGGACACGTACGCCCTGCGCGCCGCCGTGCGCTACGCCGTCGGTCGCGATGAAGAGGCCGCGAGCGAGCTCATTCATGCGCTGGCCGTGGCCCCGGGACGCTCGCTGCCCCTGGCCGCCACCTCGCCCCTCTTCGCCCACACCGTCGAGCGGGTCCGCGCGGCCCACTCCATCCAACCTCGCGGCGTGCTGCGCTTCGAGTCCTTTCCCCAGGGCCTCGCGGTCCTCCTCGATGGCGCCTCCGCCGGCACCACGCCCGTCCGCGTCACGCAGGTGCCACCCGGCGCGCACCTGTGGCGCGCCACCCTCCCCTCCGGCGAGCCCGTGGGCGGCGTCGTGGAGGCCCTCCCCGAGCGCGAAGTCACCACCACGATTCAGCCCCCCGGCACCGGCGCCTCGGCCACGCTGGCCCTCGCCCTCTCCGGCAACCAGTTCGACGCCTCCGCGCTCCAAGCCGCCACGACACTGGGACGCGAGGCGAGCGCGGACCTCGTCGTGTTCGGCACCCTGTCTCGCTCCGGCACAGGGCTCGCGCTGGATGCCTTCGTATTCGCCCCGGGAGACTCGACGCCTCGCAGGCTGCCGCGCGTCGCGATGGACCTGGAGCTGCTCGATGCCGGGGACCCCCTGCGTGCGCTCGCGGCGCAGCTCTCCTCTCGCGGCGTGGAAGCGGGGCTCTCGGAAGCCGTGCCCCTGTCTCCCACGCCAGGGGCCTCGCGAGTCACGCGCCCCACCCAGACGGTGTACGCCGTCCCCACGTCCGAGCCGGTGAAACCCGCCGCGCCCGTGCCCACCCGGAGGCCCGTGGACCCCATCCGCAAGCCGCTGGTCCGACCATGAGCGGCTTTCGCGGACGCTTCGCTCCCAGCCCCACCGGGCGCATGCACCTGGGCAACATTCGCAGCGCGCTGCTCGGCTGGCTCCAGGCCCGCGCCGCCGGTGGCCGCTTCCTCCTTCGCATCGAGGACCTGGACCGCGCGCGCTGCAAGCCCCAGTACGTGGACGACTTGATGGCGGACTTGCGCTGGCTCGGACTCGACTGGGACGAGACACCCCTGGTCCAGAGTCAGCGCGACGACCTCTACCGTGAGGCGCTCTCCACACTGGAGCAGGAGGGCCTCGTCTACCCATGCTTCTGCACCCGGGGCGAGATTGCCCGCGCCGCCAGCGCGCCCCACGGGCTCTCCGAGGAAGGCCCTCGCTACCCCGGCACCTGCGCCCACCTCACCGTGGAACAACGCGCCGAGCGCGCGAAGACGCGAGCCCCCGCGTACCGCTTCCGCGCCCGTCCCGGAGAGGTGCGCTTCGTCGACGCGCTGATGGGGCCCTACGCGCAGGACGTGGACGCGGTGGTGGGCGACTTCGTGGTGCGCCGCAATGACGGGGTCGCCAGCTACCAGCTCGCCGTCGTCGTGGACGATGCGGCCACCGGCATCACCCACGTGCTGCGCGGCGATGACCTGCTGTCGTCCACGCCCCGCCAGCTCCAGCTCTACACGGCGCTGGGTGAGCGGGCGCCCGACTTCCTCCACGTCCCACTCGTGCATGGAGAGGACGGCAAGCGCCTCGCCAAGCGCGAGGGTGCCTTCGCGCTCGCGGAGTTGAGGGCGCGCGGACTTGCTCCCGAGCGGGTGCTCGGCCTGCTCGCCGCGTGGAGCGGACTGGGCGACGGGAGCCCCAGGACACTCGACACATTGATGCGAGCCTTCTCGTTGGAAGCCCTTCCCCGCTCGCCCGTCGTCGCGCGCGAGGAGGTGCTCATCGCGGCACTCGGCCTGCGGTGAGCCTCTGCCGTCTCCCTCTCACCGAGGGAGCGTCCTTCGGGAGTGGAATCGTCCGTTGCTCGACGATGCCCATGTTTGCCGCGGACCCGAGCACGCCCATCCCTGGGTGCTCACCGCGGCAGGAGGCCCGGCCCATGGCAACCACCATCGTGGAGAACGAGAAACCTGGCGTCATCGGCGCCAGCGCGGG
>Ga0126314_10000065_pt1 | contig 56842 bp, 47 predicted proteins | sample Plot105B_FD_92535 | JGI IMG/M metagenome (GOLD analysis project Ga0126314, IMG submission 92535) | Serpentine soil microbial communities from UC McLaughlin Reserve, CA, USA - Plot105B | ecosystem: Environmental > Terrestrial > Soil > Grasslands | place: USA: UC McLaughlin Reserve, Lake County... | reverse complement strand
CGCGGTGCTGGCCGCGGCCTCCACGCTGCGCGCCTCCGAGGCGGGTGTGAGCGTCGCGAAGGCGACCTACCTGCCGAACGTGCGCCTGACGGCCGGCTATGACTGGCTCAACCAGGACCCGAGCTTCACCGGCGGCAGGACAAGCTGGTCGGTGCGCCTGGGCCTGTCCTACCCCATCTTCGACGGCTTCCTGCGCGAGGAGCGGGTGCAGCGGGCCAAGACGCAGGAAGTCACGTCCATGGCGCAGCTCGCGGACACGCGGCGCGCGGTGAGGTCGGGGGCCAGCCAGGCGCTGGCTCAGCTTCGCCTCTCGGCCGACCGCATCACCCTGTCCGAGCAGTCCGTGGAAGTGGCGCGCGAGGACCTCAAGGTGCAGGAAGAGCGCTACCGTCTGGGCGCCACCACCATCCTGGAGCTGCTCACGTCCCAGGAGAACCTGGTCCAGGCGGAGAGCAACCTCGTGTCGTCTCGGTTCGACTACCGCATCGCGCGCGCGGAGCTGGAAGCGCTCGCTGGGAGGCCGCTGTGAGCACCGCCATGGAGAGCAGCGCGCCGACGAGGGACATCTCGGACGTGGTCATCCGCGCGGAGGGCCTGCGCAAGGACTACACGATGGGCTCGGAGGTGGTGCGCGCGCTGCGCGGCGTGGACGTCACCATCCGCCGCAACGAGTACGTGGCCGTCATGGGCCCCTCGGGCTCCGGCAAGTCCACGTTCATGAACCTCATCGGCTGCCTGGATGTACCGAGCGGCGGGCAGTACTGGCTCAACGGCCAGCCCGTCTCGGGCATGACGGAGAACGCGCTGGCGCGCATCCGCAACCGCGAGCTGGGCTTCGTGTTCCAGAGCTTCAACCTGCTGCCTCGCGCCTCCGCGCTGGACAACGTGGCGCTGCCGCTGGTGTACGCGCGCGTGCCCAAGAAGCTCCGCCTGGAGCGCGCGGCGGCGATGCTGGAGAAGGTGGGCCTGGGCGCACGCAAGGACCACCGGCCCAACGAGCTGTCCGGCGGTCAGCGCCAGCGCGTGGCCATTGCCCGCGCCCTGGTGACGCAGCCGGCGCTGCTGCTGGCGGACGAGCCCACGGGCGCGCTCGACAGCAAGACGGGTGAGGAGATCATGGCCCTCTTCGGGGAGCTGCACTCCCAGGGCCAGACGTTGATGGTCGTCACGCACGAGTCGGATATCGCGGCGTACGCGCAGCGGGTGCTGTTCTTGAAGGACGGCGTCATCGAGCGGGACGAGCTGAAGCGGAATTGAGCGGGACCGCGCACCGCGCGGCCACGAAGACCTGGAGGACGTCGTGAGCAAGGCGAAGAAGATCATCATCACGGGTGTCGCGGCGGTCCTGATTGGAGCGGGCGTCTGGTTCACCCAGCGGAGCACGGAGCCCAAGACACCGGAGCGCTCGGCCGCCGTGGCGGTGGTGGAGCGCCGCGACATGGAGGTCGTCGCGGAGTCCGCCGGCCTGGTGGAGCCGCTGCGCGTGGTGGAGGTGAAGTCCAAGGCCTCCGGCGAAGTGCTGCGCGTGCTGTTCGACACCGGCGACAAGGTGGAGAAGGACGCGCTGCTCGCGGAGATAGACCCGCGCGACGTGCAGAACGCGCTGGCCCAGGCCCAGGCGGACCTGGAGTCCGCGCGGGTGCGGCTGAACACGACGTCGGCCCAGCGCCAGCGCATGGAGACGCTGCGCCAGTCCGGCTACGTCACCCAGCAGGAGTTCGAGACGACGGTGGACGCCTACGCCACAGCGCAGGCGGCCAAGGTGCGCGCGGAGACGAACCTCCAGCTCGCCAAGGAGCGCAGCCGCGACGTCACCATCCGTGCCCCCAGCGCCGGGACGCTGCTGGAGCGCACGATTCAGCCCGGGCAGATCATCGCGTCGGCCACCTCCAACGTGTCCGGTGGCAGCACGCTGTTCAAGATGGCGGACCTGTCCGTCATGCAGGTGCGCGCCAAGGTGGACGAGACGGACGTGGGCCAGCTCAAGGCGGGCCTCAAGGCGCGCGTGACGATGGAGGCGTACCCGGGCAAGACGTTCGTCGGCGAGGTCGTGAAGATCGAACCCCAGGCGCTGGTGGAGCAGAACGTCACCCTCTTCCCGGTGCTGGTGCGCCTGGACAACCCGGACGGCCTGCTGCGCCCGGGCATGAACGCGGAGGTGGCCATTGAAATCTCCCGCCGCCGCGACGCCCTCACCGTCCCCAACTCCGCCGTGGTCAGCCTGCGGGATGCGCGCGCCGCGGCGCTGGCGGTGGGGCTCACGGAGGACTCGGTGCGCTCGCTGATGCGTCCGGCGGGAGGCTCCGGCGAGGGCCGTGGCCGGGGTGGCTCGGGCACGGGTGGCACGAGCGCGGCGCCGACGGCCGGCACCGAAGGCACGCCGCCGGCCGGAGACAAGGGCGCCGTGGGCGCGGGAACAGTCACTCCGGTGAACGTGGCGACGCCTGCGACGGCTGGAGCGCAGGAAGGCTCGGGCGAGGGGCGGCGCAACCGGGGCGGTCGCGAAGGCGGGCAGGCGACGGGTGACACGCGGCCGGGGCTCGTCTTCGTGCAGGGTCCGAAGGGGCCGGAGCCGCGCAAGGTGATGCTGGGCCTGAGTGACTGGGAGAGCTCGGAGGTCGTCAGCGGGCTGGAGGCGGGCGAGCAGGTGCTGCTCGTGTCCGTGGCGCAGCTCCAGCAGCAGCAACAGCAGCGCAACGAGCGGATGAAGGCGGCGACGGGCGGAATGATGCCGGGCATGGGTGGTGGTGCGGGTGGTGGGCGCGGCGGTCGTTAGTCGGCAGTCGGTGGAGGAGGAGGCAGGTCATGGGTGAAATCATCCGGGTCGCGTTCGACGCGGTCCTCGCCAACAAGCTGCGCTCGCTGTTGACCATGCTCGGCATCGTCATCGGCATCGCCGCGGTCATCACCATGGTGGCGCTGGGCGAGGGAGCCCAGCGCTCGGTGGAGCAGCGCCTGAAGACGCTCGGGACGAACGTCCTGACGGTGCGTCCCGGACAGTCCTTCTCGGGAGGCCTGGGTCGAGGTCAGGCGACGATGACCATCGACGACGCGGAGGCGCTGCGCACCAACGCCAAGCACATCCAGGCCGTGGCGCCGGAAATCGAGTCGCGCTTCCAGGTGGAGTACGGCGCGGGCAACGCGAACCTGTCGGTGGTGGGCACGTGGCCCGCCTACTTCGGCATCAACGAGTCCAACATCGTGGCGGGTCGGCTGTTCACCGACGCGGAGGACCGGGGCCGTCGGCGCGTGGTGGTGCTCGGCGCGCTCGCGGGCGCGCAGCTCGGCCTGCGGGACTCCTCTGCGTTGGTGGGCGAGACGGTGCGCATCCGAGGCATCCCCTTCGAGGTCATCGGCGTGCTCGCGGAGAAGGGCTCGCAGGGCTTCGCCAACCCCGACGAGAGCCTCTACATCCCGCTGTCCACCGCGCAGTTCCGGGTGATGGGCAGCGACCGCATCCGCTCCATCGCCGTGCAGGCCGCCACTGACAAAGGCATGGACGACGCGATGGCGGAGATCGACCTCAAGCTGCGCCGGGAGCACCGGCTCCGTCCGGAGGAGCAGGCCGACTTCAACATCCGAGACCAAGCCTCGCTGCTCGCGACGGTGCAGGAGACGACGCAGACCTTCTCGCTGCTGCTGGCCGGAATCGCCGCCATCTCCCTGTTGGTGGGAGGCATCGGCATCATGAACATCATGCTCGTCTCCGTGACGGAGCGGACGCGCGAGATTGGTCTGCGCAAGGCGCTGGGTGCCACGGGCACGGACATCCTGCTCCAGTTCCTCGTCGAGTCCCTGGTGCTGTGTCTGGCCGGTGGCACGCTCGGCCTCATCTTGGGCGTGGGAGGCGCGGCGGTGCTCCAGAAGCTCATGGGGTGGACCATGGTGGTGGCCCCCGAGGCCATCGTGGTGGCCATCGCCTTCTCCGCCTCCGTGGGCGTGTTCTTCGGCATCTGGCCCGCGCGCCGCGCCGCGAGCCTGGCCCCCATCGAGTCGCTCCGCTACGAGTGACGCCCGCGCCCGGGAGCACCGCGACTCCCGGGCGTCACGACACGCTCAGCGCCCGGGACGCATGCCCGGGTCCGCCTCGAACGCGGCGACGTCGTGGTAGTAGCGCTCCACTTCGGCGTGCGTGGACGCCTTCGTGAAGACCTCCGGACGCGGGTGGGCGATGGCGTCGAGGATGACCTCCACGGCCTCCTCGACGGGCTGGGCTCCGGGCAGCGCGCGGGAGTCCGGCCCACCGCCCAGCGCGTTCGAGCCGAACTCCGTGGCCACGACGCCGGGCATCACCACCGTGACGAAGATTCCCGGGTGCGTCTGGCGCAGCTCCAGTCGGAGACAGGCGCTCAGCGCGTTCAGCGCATGCTTGGCGGCGCTGTACGCCGAGCGGTGGGGCACGACAGGAAGACGTCCCAACGTGCTGGAGATGTTGAGAATCTGTCCGGCGTTGCGCTCCTGGAAGTGCGGCAGGACGGCCTGCATGCCGTAGAGCGCGCTGTGGACGTTGGCGTGCCACATCGACTCCAGGTCCTCGTCGGTGAGCTCGGCCACGGAGCGGGTGATGCCGCGTCCGGCGTTGTTCACCCAGACGTCGATGTGCCCGAAGCGCTTCAGAGCCGCGTCCCGAAGCCGCTCCACCTGGGCGCGGGACGTCACGTCGGTGACGACGGCGAGCGAGTCGCGACCGGAGCGATTGGCCACGACCTCCAGCTCGGCCCGACGGCGAGCGGCCAGCACCAGCTTCGCCCCACGCGCCCCCGCCACGCGAGCCAGCTCCGCGCCGATGCCTCCACTCGCCCCTGTGATGACGATGACCTTGTCCATGCGTGTCCCCTCCTGGATGCCAGCTTGTCGTGCTCGCGGAATCTACCCGGCCGATGTGGACCTGGAGGGGCCTCTGTTCCATCACCAGGACTCAGAGCCATCCTGTCGACAGAGCAGTCCCAGCACGAGCACCGTGTTACCCTTCCCTTCCGTTCTCGCCTCGGGTCGCTCGCATATGCCGTTCCGGATCTTCTCCTTCTCCATGCTCATCGGGCTCGGCGCGGTGCTGGGCCACCTGTACCTCTACCGACGACTGGTCCGGGAGCTGGTGCGGGGACGCGCGGCCCGGTTCTTGGCCATCGTCGCGCTGGGGCTCCTGACGCTGCTGCTGGGCATGCGGCGCACCTTGCTGGATGCTCTTCCGGAGGGGATGGAGCGCACCGTGACGGTGGCCACGTACACGTGGATGGGCGTGGCCCTCTGTCTGGTGCTCGCCCTCCTGGCCATGGACCTGGTCCGGGCGCTGCTCGGGCTGGGACGTTGGGTTCGCAGGCGACGAGGCACAGCCACCCCGCCCGCGCTCACGACAACGTCGATGGCGGAGGCTCCGTCACCCGCCGAGCCACCCATGGACGAGGAGCGCAGGAGGTTCCTCGGACGCGCACTCGCGGGAGGCGCGGCGCTCGCGGGTGGAGGGCTGGCGTCGTATGGACACTGGCGGGCGTTCGCACCGCCGCTGGTGACGGAGCTGGCCATCCGGATTCCCAAGCTGCCGCGCGAGCTGGATGGGCTCTCCATCGTCCAGCTCACGGACATCCACGTGGGCCCCTTCATCGAGCGCCGCTACATGGACGAGCTGGTGCGGCAGACGAACGCCCTCAAGCCGGACCTGGTCGCCATCACCGGTGACCTGGTGGACGGCGACGTGCCCACGCTGGGAGGCGCCGTCGCCGCGCTCCGAGGTCTGCGCTCCCGATATGGCAGCTACTTCGTCACCGGCAATCACGACTACTACTCCGGTGACGAGGAGTGGACGGCGTTCCTCCAGTCGCTCGACATCCAGACGCTGCGCAATCGCCATGTGCGGATCGGCGATGCGGGCGCCTCACTGGACCTGGTCGGCGTGGATGACTGGAGCGGCTGGAGACGGCGCAACCAGAAGGGCTACGACCTGGACCTGGCGCTCGCGGGACGAGAGCCGGACCGGGCGGCGGTGCTGCTCGCGCACCAGCCCGCGAACTTCAAGGTGGCCGCGGAGCGAGGGATGGACCTCCAGATTTCAGGCCACACCCACGGCGGACAGCTCGTCCCGATGACGCTGTTCATCGGCCTCGCGTGGGAGCACGCGGCGGGGCTCTACCGGCACCAGGACTCGCATATCTATGTGAGCCGGGGCTGCGGCTTCTGGGGTCCGCCCATGCGCGTCGGCAGTCCCCCGGAGCTCGTCAAGCTGGTCCTCACGACGTAGCGGGCTCACTTCGCCAGCGTGGCGCGGGGCGTGTAGCGCCAGAAGCGCTGGAGGTGGCCACAGCCCTGGCAGGCCAGCTCCACCCGAAGCTCTCCGCCACGGGTCGCCGTGGCGGGAACGACGGTCGTCATGGACTGCTCCGCGCGACCGCTGCAGGCGCGGCACACGCCCACCGTCTGGACGAACCGCGCATTGCGCGTCACTACACCGTCCTCGCAGTAGCCACACCACCAGACGTGATAGTCGACGGCGCCGCTCTGCTCCTGCCGACGCTGCTCGTCATTGAGATGGATGTCGTCCAGCTCCTCATCGAGCAGCGTCCGCGCCTGACCGCAATGATTGCAGACCTCCAGCTCCGAGCGCTTCGGCCCCTGCGGGAGCACCAACGGACTCTTCGCTGAGAAGAAGAGGGCCGAGGCCACGCCCAGGCCCACCAATACGACGATGAGCAGGAGCGTCATCGGTTCGGCTCCAGCTCCACGGAGTGCAGCGCCTTGCCCGTCAGGTCATGGATGGCGACGGTCATCATGCCGCTGTCCCCTTGGATGCGGACGCTGCCGAAGTACTGCTGTCCCTCCCACGGCGCCGCGTTCATCACCGTCGCGGGCCGGTGCCACTTCACCTCTGGACCGAAGGTCTCATCGAGCGCGCTCGGACCGAACGTACCCGCGTTGAGCGGCCCCGCGACGAACTCCCAGAACGGATCGAAGTCACGGAAGCGCGCGCGGTCTGGATGAAAGTGATGCATCGCCGGGTAGTGCACGTCCGCCGTGACGAACACCACGTTGCGCACCTTCCGCTCCTTCAAGAAGGACAGCAGCTCCGCCAGCTCCAGCTCGCGTCCCAGCGGCGCACCCGGGCCGTTGGCCCACGCCTCCATGATGTGAGCCCCGTCTGGCAGCTTCTCCGCCGGGACGATGAGCCCCAGCGGCATGCTGGTCGCAATCACCTTCCACGTCGCACGGGACGCCGCCAGCGCCTGCTTGAGCCCGTCGAGCTGCGCGCGCCCGAGGAACGCCGTCTCCGGTCCCTGCCGCTCCTGACGGTTGATGGAGTTCGGAGCCCGGAAGGCGCGCACGTCCGGGATGAACACGTCCAGGAGCGGCCCCTGCGAAAGCTGGCGATGGATGCGTCCCTCCGCCCGCGCGGCGCCGCCCACGGGCGAGTACTCGAAGAAAGCCTGTCGCGCCCGAGCACCGAGCACCGCCTCGTCCGCGACCTGCGTGTACCGGGCGTCACCAGCGAGGCTGCGCCCCGGATACCAGTTGTTGCGCACCTCGTGGTCATCCCATTGGTAGGCGATGGGCACGTCCTTCGCGAGGGCCCGCAGCGAGTCGTCCAGGAAGTTGTAGGCGAAGTTCCCGCGCAGCTCCTCCAGCGTCTCGGCGACCTTCGACTTCGCGGGCGTCACGCGGTTGCGCCACACGCGCCCATCCGGGAGGACGACCTCCGGGAGCAACGGGTTGTCCGCGTAGATGGCATCACCGACGTGCAGGAAGAAGTCGGGACGCAAGGCGTGCACCGCCGCGAAGCCCCTGTACCCGCCCCACTCCGGGTTGATGCCCCAGCCCTGACCACACACGTCCGCGCTCCACGCGAAGCACACGTCCCGAGCCGAGTCCGGTGACGTGAGGAACCGCCCACGCCACTCCTCGCCGGTGACGCCACCGTCCTCCGCGAGCACGCGCACGAAGACCTCGCGCCCCGCTGGCAGGCCGGTGAGGTCCACCACGCCGGTGTAGTCCGAGGCCTCGGTGAGCGCGGCGCCCTCCACGCGGTGCACCCCCTTCACGAGCCGGGAGTCCTCGCTCCACTCCACCACCAACCGCGAGGCCCGGTCCGCCTTGCCCCAGACGGTGACGGCGCCCGTGCGCACGTCGCCCAGCTGCGCGCCCAGGGGCAGCGACGGCCCGGGACGTGGCGCGCGAATCGGCCGCGTCGAGGCACAGCCCGCGGCGGTGACGGCGAGCCCCTGGAGCACGGTTCGTCGAGTGAGGACAGTCAAGGTGCGCACGCTCCGAAGAAGGAACCGGCCTTCACACTAGCCCAGGGACGGGAGCCTTCGAGCAGGTCCACGAAGACACTCGTCTCCATTTTCAATGAGTGGTGGGCGACAGCACTCCGCTCCGGGTCCTGTTCATCTCGGGCCCGCCGTATGAGAAGGGATTCCCCATCCAGGGCTTCCACTCGCGCTGACATGCAAGAGAGGAAGCCCGACGACTCCCGGAGCTTCCTTGCGACTGCTCGACTTCAAGCCCCTCACCCTCATGTTGTCTCTGATAGCCGTCCCCGGGCTCGCGCAAGACCTCACACCGACCTCCGCCGCGCCAGAAGAGGTCGTCTTCGTGACAGATGACCTGCTGGTGCCTGTCAATGCCCACGGCGTGCCCCAGGTCGCCGAGCGCGACACGCGGATTCGCGACGAGGCCGGGGACGTGCACTACCTCATCGACCTGCGCGAGGGCTCGGAGGCTGCCTTCGCGAAGCTCGCGCCGCCGATGGATGGCTTTGCGTCGTGGCAGAAGTCCCCCGCTCGCCACCTGGTCCGGGAGCTGGAGCGCGCGCATGGCCTCCGCGCGACGTCGATGACGAGCTGGGCGGGGATGGGCTTCACGGCCTACCTCTCCCCTGACCAGGTGAAGGCGCTGAGCGAGGACCCACGCGTCGAGCGCCTCACGCCCGACACCGAGCTGCCCCTGAGTGGACCGCTGTGGACCGACAGCACCTCGGGAGGGGAGACCAGGAGCTGGGGCAAGCGCGCCGTGGCCTGGAACACGCCCGTGAGCGGCGGCGGCGTCAGGGTCTACGTGCTCGACGCCGGCATCGGCTACCACGAAGACCTCAATGTCGTGCAGCGCGTGTGGCCCCTGGGCAACAACGCTCCGGAGGGAATCGTGGGCTGCTACCCGCACTCCAACCACGTCGCGGGCATCATCGGGGCTCGTCAGAACGCCAAGGGCACCGTCGGTATCTCCCCGGGGGCCGCGCTGGTGTCCGTCTCCGTCCTGGGGACCGGCAACCTGGATGCGGTGAACGGCTGCAACCGGGGAGTCCCGACCGCCGCGAGCTTCATCGCCGCGCTCGACTGGGTGATGATGGATATCACCCAGCGGGGACGGGTGGGCATCGTCAACCTCTCCTTCAATGCCGGCTCATCGGCGGACAACTACTTCGCGGCGACGGGCACCGCCGGCTCGCGCATGAAGGTCGTCGCCAAGAGCGTCGGCACGTACAAGGGCGCATTCATCTCGCAGTCCGCGGGCAACAACTTCCAGAATGCCTGTGGGTATGCCTATGGCCCGGCGTCCATCACGGACGGCATCATGGTGACGGGCGCCCTTGATGACCGGGGCCAACCCCTGACACCCATGCACTGCGCCATCTGGCCCATCGGCACCTGCATCGGCGGCATCCGCAACCTCAGCACCGTGGCCCAGTCCCAGCCGGGCTCCAACTACGGCGCCTGCGTGGAGGCATGGGCACCTGGGTACAAGATTGCGTCGACCTTCGGCACCAATCCCCAGTCTGGAACAACGGAGTCCACCCTCTATGCCCCCATGTCCGGGACCTCCATGGCCGCGCCGTTCGTGGCGGGGCTGGCGGCCCATCTCGCGGAGTCGATGGGGCTGACGACGCCCTCGGACATCGAACTCGCCATCCGGAACAAGCTGTACCCGCTGCAGTCCAAGGACCATGCCAACCAGAACATCTCCCTGCCGACCCTCAACCCACCCGGCAATGGCCAGGGCCACGCCTTCGCGCGGGCGGAGTTCGCCATTCGCTCGCTCATCACGCCCCGGGTGTTCCACCTGGAGCACGTCGGGGCGACGCTGCAGCTCGCGACGAGTGACCGGTTCAACCTGAGCTTCGACTCGGTGGGTGCGCCCGTGAGCGGCTGTGTGATTACCCGGTACAACTACGCCACGCCGGCGTACCCCATGCCGACCCCCTTCGCGACGACGGTCCGCGACATCTGGATGGACCTCTACCTGCCACCGGTGGGAGGGCCGCCGGTGACCTATATCTCCTACAAGTTCTTCGCGAACTGCGATTCGGATGCCAGCGCGGGACTCTTCGTCGCGCCCTGATGTGCAACACCCGTGAACCACTCACTGGAGCACCGCCATGATGAAACCATCCACTGTGATTCGGTCCCTTGTCGTCTCCCTGTTGGCCTGGGGGACGTCCGTGTCCGCTCAAGACTTCTCCCTGACGCCTCCCTGCGCGCCGGGCCTGTGTGGCGCGTCGCACCTGGGCATCAGGGGCACGAAGCCGGAGGGCGCCGTCCGGGAGACGCACTACATCGAAGTCGACATCTCGGCGACGACGCTGCTGCAGGACAGCAATGAGCACATCGCCATCAGCACCTTCGCGAACGGGCAGCCGTTTGGCACGAGCGGGGCCTTCGGCACCACGGCGCCGAATGGCGGTATCGGCATCGCGCTGGGGCGAATCGACACCGCCTCGCATCCGAGCTGTCCCTTGGACTCCTCCAACACGAAGGTCGAGTTCGCCATCGAGCAGTTCGCATGGAGCGACATCTTCGGCTCGCAAATCCTCCACTGCGTGTCGTTCAACAAGTCCGCGCTGACGGGCGTGTGGAAGATCCGCGTCGCTGTCTTCGTCGAGTGCGCGGGGACGACGTGCAGCGCATCCGCGACGGTGGAGAACCCCGCCACCTTCGCGCTGCTCGGCTCGGTCTCCAGTACGGGCATTCCGCTCGCGAACCCCAGCACGGTGCGACGGCCCTGGTACGCGGTGACCAATTTCTCGGATGAGCAGTTCAACTACAGCGCCAGCTTCTGGAAGCGCTCCGAGACGTACACCCCGTACTTCTGAGCAGGGCCACCTGTCGTCACAGGCGGCGCATCAAGGGGCGCCGTGGCCATTTGACGGCGCCCCTTGATGACAGTCATAAATCCGCCCATGCCGAAACCCGAGCTTTTCCAGAGAGCAATGATTCTCTCGTTGACGCTGTGTTTCGCGCTGGAAGCCAGCGCCGCGGCCTTGAGCTCCGCATCGTCCACCGCGTTCACGGTGCCCAACGGAACCTTCGAGGTGCCCGCCCTCCCCGCCTCGCCCGGGTACGTGTACGCCCCCGCAGGCGCTGGCTGGACGATGGCCAGCGGTGCGGGCCTCTCTCGGAACGCCACGGCCTTCACCTCGGGGAATCCCAACGCGCCCGAAGGCGCGCAGGTGCTCGTCCTCCAGTCCGGGGGAACGGCGTCACGCACGCTCAACTTCACGGCGGGCTACTACGTCTTCAGCTTCTCCACGGCGCAGCGCGGAAACGACCCGACGAGCGCCCAGAGCGTCCAGTTGCGCGTCGACGGCACGGTCCTCCTGACCGTGAGCCCCGTCGGCGCGACGTACCAACGGCTCACGGCCGGACCGGTGCTGCTCGCCTCCGGGCCCCACACCGTCGAACTGCGCGGGCTGAAGACCCAGGGCGGGGACACCGCCTTCGTGGATGACTTCAGGGCCTCGCGCGTGAGGGACATCAGCATCAGCGGCTTCGAGTCTCCCGCCATCCCCACCAGCCCCGGCTTTGTCTATGCGCCCACCGGAGGCCCCTGGAGCCTCACCGCGGGCGCGGGCTTCGCGCGCAACGGCAGCGCCTTCACCGTCGCCAATCCCGCCGCGCCCGAGGGCGCGCAGGTCCTCTTCCTTCAAGGCCCGGCCTCGGCCTCCACCAGCGTCACCATCCCTCGCACGGGTTCCTACCGCTTCCGGCTCAGGGCCGCCCTGCGCGCCAATGACCCGACCCAGCCGCCGACCAAGGACGTCCGCATCACCGTCAACGGCACCGAGGTCGGTCACTTCCGCCTCGGTGGCATCCAGTACACCGAGCACGTCTCCACGGTGCTCGCGCTGAACGCCGGGGCCGCCACGGTGAGCGTCGTCGGTGAGGACACGTCCCCGGGAGACCACACGGGGCTGGTGGATGACCTCCGGATGGAGCTGGTCCATGACTGGAATGACGCCTACGTCTGGGGCGGCGCGGTGCCGACGGCGGGCGACACCGCCACCGTGGGCGTCGGCAGCGCGGTCAGCCTCCAGGGCACGCTCACCCCGGAAGCCGTCGTGGTGAACGGCGAGGTGCTTGGCGTCCAGAACCGGCCCGTGTCCCTCACCACGCGGTACGTGATGGTGATGGGCCCAGGCTCCCTGTTCGAGCTGGGTCAGGAGCTGACGCCCTACCCCAGCACCGCCGCCATCACGCTCAACGCGACCGATCCCACGCTCGACGTGATGGGAATGGGCAACAAATTCCTCGGCGCCATGGGCAACGCCACCCTCCGGCTGCACGGGGAGGAGCGGGTGAGCTGGACGCAGCTCCAGGGGAATGTGAGCGCGGGAAGCAACAGCCTCGTCCTGAAGCAGCCCGTGAACTGGCGGCCGAACGACGTCATCGTCATCGTGTCCAGCACCCTGCGCTGGGGCGAGGCCGAGCAGCGCGTCATCCAGTCCCTCGACGCCACCAACACGCGACTCACCCTGACGAGCCCGCTGACCTACGCCCACAGCGGCGTGCAGAAGTCCTACTCCAACGGCTCGCGCACGTGGACCGCGGACCTGCGCGCCCAGGTGGGCCTGCTCACGCACAACATCAAGGTGCAGGGAGATTCCACGTCCGAGGCCACCGGGTTCGGCGGGCACGTGATGGTCATGGACAGCTCGCGCGCGAACATCAGCGGCGTCGAGCTCTACAACATGGGCCAGAAGACGAAGCTGGGACGCTATCCGTTCCACTGGCACATGCTGGGTGAAGAGGGCGCCGGGCAGTACTTCAAGAACTCCAGCATCCACCGTTCCTACAACCGCGCCATCACCATCCACGGCACCGAGAGCACGCTGGTGGAGAACAACTTCTTCCATGACCACATCGGCCACGGCGTGTTCCTGGAGGACGGCAGCGAGCGCTTCAACGTCATCAAGCGCAACGTGACGCTGCTCACCCGACGCCCCGCTCTCGGAGATCAGGTCACTCCGTCCGACAACCAGCTCAACGACGTGCAGAACCGCACGCCGGCCAGCTATTGGATCACCAATCCCCAGAACACCTTCGAGGACAACGTCGCGGCGGGAACCGAGGGAACGGGCTTCTGGTTCGCGTTCCCCGACAAGCCCATGGGCCTGTCAGCGGGAGTTGAGCGCTTCAAGGACATGCCCGTCCGGACGCTCCCGTTGATTTCCTTCAAGGGCAACAGCGCCCACAGCACCATGAGCGGGTTCGACATCTTCGACAGGCTGAGCCCCGACCATCGAATCGAGCCGAACCACGGCTGGTTGAACCCGGCCCTCCACGTCATCGAGAGCGGGACGTGGTACGCGAACAACCTGGCGCTCTACACGGGGATTGGCGCCGGCGGACCGACGGACAATCTCGTCTTCCGCGACAACATCCTGGTCGACAACACCGTCGGCACCATGCTGGCCAGCTACAGCATCGTCGAGCAGAGCCTGTTCGTGGCGGACTCGGGAGAGAACCTCGCGGTCGGCGAGCGGACCGCCTACCGCGTCTATGACGGCGCGGGACAGGTCCGCGACTCCCACTTCGTCGGGTGGACCGCGGCCAACGCCAACTTCCTCATGAACACGGGCGCGGCCGTCAAGCACCCCAACCACACGTTCCTCCGGAACACGATGTCCCCCGCCGGGCCGCCCCGCATCCGCTTCTGCGACGAATCGGGCACGCTGTGTGACGCCACCGGCAAGCCCACACCGGGCACCAACGCCAATCATCCAAGGCACCCTCGCGTCTGGTCCACCGTGCTGCGGGACCTCACGGGAACCATCACCGGCAAGCCCAACACGGCCATCGTGTCCAACCATCCGTTCATGCGCGTGGGAGACGAGTACCAGCCGCCCAATTGGGAGTACGCGTACCGGAGCGACCACCGCTTCGCGCTCTCCCGGCTCTCCTACTACGACGACAACAACCTGCACCTGAGCCCCAACCTCACCTGCACGCGCAGGAAGGCGGGGACTTCCACCGAGCACGTCTACTACGTCGACGGCCACCGCGAATGGCATCAACTGCCGGTCATCGTCAGCGAGGGCTATGAATACACCTATGCCTACGAGTCCCTGCCGCCGACGAAGTCGGTGCTGATGCAGATGGAGGACGCCACCGCGGGAGACTCGTACATCGCCCACTTCAAGGACTTCGGAAAACTGGGGGGGCTCTCGTACTACTCCAATCAAGGGAGCTTCCCCCTCTACCCGTCCCTCGCCGCGCTCCGTGCCGCCAGCTCCACGGGGTACTACGTGCAGCCGGGCGGAGACCTGAGCATCAAGGCGGTGGCCACGGGCAGGTACCAGGCGTTCGTCATCTCCTGGGCGACGGACTTCGTGGTGCCGCCGCTCGACACGGACGGGGACCTGATGCCGGACTCCGTGGAGATTCGCGCGGACCGGCATGCGTTCGATGCCTCGGACCTCTCCGTGGAGTTCAACATGCTGGGTGACACCGAAGGCTGGGTGGGTACCAACATCGCGGGGCAGGTGGTGAGCGGCGGAGTCCTGACCGGGACGTCCAGCAGCGCCGACGCCATCCTCATCAACAGCGACTACGACTTCGACGCCAGCCGCGTGGCGACCCTCCGCGTCCACATGCGGTCCTTCGCGCCCACCGTCGTCCAGTTGTTCTTCGCCACCGACACCCAGCCCGGGTTCTCCGGCACGCGCGTGGCGACCGTGGGCCACCCAGGTGGCGGCACCTACCAGACGCTCACGTTCAACATGCAGGGCGTCTCCGGATGGAATGGGACCATCACCGACCTGCGCCTGGACCCGGTGTCGGGCGCGGGCATCGCGTTCGACATCGACTGGATTCGCGCGACGGCGCCGTAGCGCTCCGCCGCCCCAGTAGATGGCCCCCACCTGGGCAGCTCACGCAGGAGGTGCCCAGGTGGACGCGAGGTCGACGACGGAGAGTCGAACCTGACGGAGACGAGCCCGGTTGCTGATGACGTTGAACGCCGCGACACGGTCGCCTCGGAGTTCGATTTCGAGGACGAGCAGGGGTCGCCCAAGCGGCGCGACGACGACGCCCAGGGCGCCATTCACGAGGACCGGTCGAGCGAAGCGCGCTCGGCCAGAGTGGGTGAGCGTCTCCTCCGCGACGCGGCGGGCCCCCCGAATCTCGGTCTCCTCCTCGCCTCCCAGCGCGGCACGGTCCGCACGGCGCACGACGTCCGGCGCCAGCACGGCGAGGAGGGCCTCCAGATCGCCCGCACGCGAGGCGGCAAGAAAGGCGTCGATGACCTCACGCTGAGCGCGGAGCTCGGCGGCGGTAACCGAGGGCGTGCCCCGCACCCGATGGCGGGCACGGCTCGCCAGCTTCTTCGCGGCGCCAGGGGAGCGCTCGACAATCCCGGCGATCTCCTCGAAGGGCACGCCGAACAAGTCATGCAGCACGAAGGCGATGCGCTCGGCGGGCCCCAACGTGTCGAGCACCACGAGCAGCGCGAGTCCGACGGACTCCGCCATCACCAGGTCGGCCTCCGGATGAGCCCCGGCGTCGTGGGCGATGACGCGGTCGAGTTCGGCCAGGTCGAGCAACTCCTCACCCCGTCGCTGGCGCGAGCGCAGCCACTCCAGGCACACCCGTGCGACAATCGTGGTCAACCAGCCCGTCACGTTGACGACGGTACGGGCATCGAAGCGGCTGGCTCGAAGCCAGGTCTCCTGCACCGCGTCGTCCGCCTCGTCCGTGGATCCGAGCATGCGAAACGCGACCGCCCGCAGGTGGCGTCGGGACCGATCGAACTGCTCGGCCAACTCGGAGTGATTCGCCATCGGTCACCTTTCATCCGCGCCATTCATCATAGCGAGAGACGCGATGAACGACGCGAGAACAAGGAGCCGGTCATGCCTGTACTGATGGTGCGTTACCAGGTGGCGGAACAAGGTGTCGCGGAGGTGACCCAAGCGGTCCAGACCGCGTTCGAGGCCGTGAGAGCACAGCGGCCCAAGGGCCTCCGATTTTCATATTTTCATCGTGCGGGCAGCACCGAGTTCATCGCACTGGTGGAGTTGGACGAGGGAATCGAGAACCCCCTGTTTGGAATCGAAGCGGCCCGGGCGCTCCAAGCCACCGTGGCCCGATGGGCCGTGGGAGAGCCGCCGAAGCCGCAAGCAGTCGAGCGCATCGGCGCATACGGCATCGCTCCGTGAGGAAACCCGAGACGACCGATAGAAGACCCGCCTCATGCCCAGGTGACTCGTGGCGTAAGTCCCGGCGTGGAGCCGAGGCGCCACCCCCACCCGTACCCCGAGTCACCGCCCGGGCTGGACCCGGAGCGAGGCATGGCGGTCCGGAGGGAGACCGGATGCTTGGAGGGCAAGCTCGCTTGCCCTGGGTGCCGGGACCTGGACTTCGGGTATGCTTGTCCGGCTTTCGGACCCGTGAGGCCGGGTCCCACACGATGCGCGGACAAGCAGGATGGATGGGGCCGGGGTCGACTCCCCAGGCCCGCTCGAAAGGTTCATACACATGAAGCGACTGGCACGAGTCGGTCTGGTGTTCGGAGTTCTCGCCCTGGGCGGCACGGTGGCCTGTAAAGGCGAGGAGGACGTCGGCAAGGCGGAACGCATCAAGGGCAGCAATCACCTGAGCAAGAAGGAGTACAAGGAGGCCGCCGCGGCGTACGCGCTGTCCCTCCAGGCGGACCCCAAGCAGGAGAAGGTCTGGGAGAAGAAGGCGTTCGCCCACCTCCAGCTCGGGGAGACCGACAAGGCCAGTGAGTCCGTCCTGAAGATCCTCGAGATGAAGACCACGCCGGCGGAGAAGGCCGAGACGTACCGGACGCTCGCCAGCATGAACATGCAGGGCGGCGCCACGGAAGCGGCCGAGAAGTACTTCAACGAGGCCCTGAAGCTGGAGCCGAAGGACGAGGCGTCCCTCGGGTGGATTGCTGAAATCTACGCCCAGCGCGGTGGCGCGCGCTCCATGGCGGCGCCCATCGTCAAGGCCGACCTGGAGAAGTCGATCAGCTATTACGACCAGGTCATCGTCATCAACCCCAACTCCGCCAACACGTACCTCAACAAGCGCGTGGTGATGGGCCGCCTCATGGAGTACGAGCGACAGCAGAAGGAGATGGCGCTGTCGGAGGCCGCCGAGAACGCGAAGGACGCCGCCGTCGTCGCCGAGGCGAACGCCCGCGCCGCCGAGCACCAGAAGCGCATGGACGATTTCCAGGTCCAGTTCGCGGAGATGACCAAGAAGTTCAGCGAGGCGCAGAAGGCCACCAAGGCCCAGGCCGCGGCGAACACGCCGTAGTCCCCTCGCCTTCCTGAAGCTCCAGGGCCTGGAACCGCGCACCGGTTCCAGGCCCTTCTTCTTTTCTCGGCAAGGCAGAAGCGTTTCCTGGGCGTCACGCGGTGATTCCGTCGTGCCCCGGGGGCACCGCGCGCATTACGCTGGGGCCTCAAACTTCACAGGGAGGCTCGTGTATGGACGTGCGCGCGGCGGTGGCGCTCGAGGCAGGAAAGCCGTTGAGCATCGAGACGGTTCACCTGGAGGGGCCCAAGGCGGGAGAGGTGCTCATCGAGCTGAAGGCCACCGGCATCTGCCACACGGACGAGTTCACGCTCTCCGGGCAGGACCCGGAGGGACTGTTCCCCGCCATCCTCGGGCATGAGGGAGCGGGCGTGGTGGTGGACGTGGGGCCGGGCGTGACGACGCTGCGCAAGGGCGACCACGTCATCCCGCTGTACACGCCGGAGTGCCGGCAGTGTAAGTCGTGCCTGTCGCGCAAGACGAACCTGTGTACCGCCATCCGCGCGACGCAGGGCAAGGGGCTGATGCCGGACGGCACCAGTCGCTTCCGCTTGGGCAAGCAGAGCGTGCACCACTACATGGGCACGTCCACCTTCGCGCAGTTCACCGTGCTGCCGGAGATAGCGGTCGCGAAGATTCGCGAGGACGCCCCGTTCGACAAGGTCTGCTACATCGGCTGCGGCGTGACGACGGGCATCGGCGCGGTGGTGTACACGGCGAAGGTGGAGGCGGGCGCGCGCGTCGTCGTCTTCGGGCTCGGTGGAATCGGCCTCAACGTGGTGCAGGCCGCGCGCATGGTGGGCGCTGACCAGATTGTCGGCGTGGACATCAACCCCGCGCGCAAGGCGATGGCGGAGAAGTTCGGCCTCACCCACTTCGTCAACCCGAAGGAAGTCGAGGGGGACCTGGTGCCCTACCTCGTCAACCTGACGAACGGCGGCGCGGACTACAGCTTCGAGTGCATCGGCAACGTGAACACGATGCGCCAGGCGCTCGAGTGCTGCCACCGGGGCTGGGGCGAGAGCATCGTCATCGGCGTGGCGGGGGCCGGGCAGGAGATCAAGACGCGGCCGTTCCAGCTCGTCATGGGGCGCGTGTGGAAGGGCAGCGCGTTCGGTGGCGCGCGCGGCCGGACGGACGTGCCGCAGATTGTCGACTGGTACATGAACGGGAAGATCAACGTCGACGACCTCATCACCCACACGCTGAAGCTGGAGGACATCAACCAGGGCTTCGACCTGATGCACCGGGGCGAGTCCATCCGCAGCGTGGTGAAGTACTCATGACGGCGGCCCCCACACTGCTGAGCCAGCACCGCTGCTTCGACGGCACCGTCGGCTTCTACAAGCACGGGTCCGAGGCGTGCGGGGGTGAGATGCGCTTCGGGGTCTTCGTTCCGCCGCAGGCGCGGGAGCGCAAGGTGCCGGTGCTCTACTACCTCGCCGGCCTCACGTGCACGGAGGACACCTTCCTCATCAAGGGGGGCGCGCAGCGCGTGGCCTCGGAGCTGGGGCTGATGCTGGTGGCTCCGGACACCAGTCCGCGCGGCGCGGGTTATCCCGGCGAGGACGCCTCCTGGGACTTCGGCGTGGGCGCGGGCTTCTACCTGGACGCCACCCAGGCGCCCTGGTCCGCGCGCTACCGCATGGGCACGTACGTCACCCGGGAGCTGCCCGCGCTCATCGCCGAGCACTTCCCCGCCCGGGAGGACCGTCAGGGCATCTTCGGGCACTCCATGGGAGGCCATGGCGCGCTGGTGTGCGCGCTGCGCAATCCGGAGCGCTACCGCTCCGTGTCCGCCTTCGCGCCCATCGTCGCGCCCATGCGCGTGCCCTGGGGACAGAAGGCGTTCAAGGGCTACCTGGGCGAGGACACTGCCGCGTGGCGCGAGTACGACGCCACGGAGCTCATCCGCTCCGCGAAGACGCGGCTTCCCCCGCTGCTGGTGGACCAGGGCACGGGCGACAAGTTCCTCCAGGAGCAGCTCAAGCCGGAGCTGCTGAAGGAGGCTTGCGACGCCACGGGGCAGCCGCTCACGCTGCGCATCCATGAGGGGTATGACCACGGCTACTACTTCATCTCCACGTTCATGGAGGACCACCTGCGGCACCACGCCGCGGCGCTGAACGCGTAGGCTCACGAACACCTCGTGGGGGCTCGGTGACGGACACGTCCGGGCCCCCGCGAGCGAGCCCGTCTGTCTGCTCTTCGGCTTTCGCTCGGGGCCCTCACGCCCGGCTTTGACGCCCCTTTCGTCGAGGCATAGGGTGGGAGATCCGCTGGAGGGCCGGGCGATGACGGGTGCACTTCCATCCACGACGACACCGTCCGGCACGGGGCGCCTGAACCGGCCCCGCCGGCTCGCGGTCGAAGCGCTCGGCTGCGGGCTGCTCGTGGTGGCACTCGAGGGCGCCCACCACGGAGCGGAGCACCTGGGCGTGAGCGCCACCGACGGGCGCCTCTTCATGTCCCTGGCCGCGGGCGTCGTCCTCGCCTGTCTCACGCTGGTGCTCCAGCCGTTGTCCGGGGCGCACTTCAACCCCGCCCTCACCTTCGCTGACGCGCTGGAGGACGGAACGCCGTGGAAGGACGTGCCTCGCTACGTGCTCGCCCAGCTCGGCGGCGGGCTGGTCGGACGGTTGGTGGCGCACCTCATGTGCGGCGAGCCCCTGCTCATCGCGACGCGCGCGCCCTCGGCAAGCTCCGCGCAGTTCCTCACGGAGCTGGTGGCCACCTTCGGGTTGCTGGTGGTGGTGCGAGGGTGCGTGCGCGGCCGTCCCTCCGCGATGCCCCTGGTCGTCGCGAGCTATGTCGCCGCCACCGTCTGGTTCACCGACTCGCGCTCACTCGCCAATCCCGCGCTCATCCTCGCGCGCGCGGTGAGCACTCGCGCCAGTGCGCTGCATGCGATGGATGTCGAGTCCTTCGTCGCCGCGCAGATGCTGGGCGCCACGCTCGCCGTGCTGCTCTTCCGCTGGCTGATGGTGCCCGCGGAGAAGCCCGCGCAACGCCCCTGGTGCGTCATCTTCCAGTGCTCGCGCCCCACGGTGGCCGAGCAGGCCGTCACCGTCTTCAATGGCCTCGCCGCGCGGGACAGGGCCCGGGCCACGGTGGATGGCGCCGCATGTGAAGGTGCCGCGCAGGGCCTTCCGCCGCTCGTGGTGCGGCTCATTCTGCCCGGTGAGGAGCCGCCGCTGGTGGAGGGTGGCGCGTCCTGGCGGGTGCCCGTGAGCGAGGACGGGACTCCGGACGCCACGCAGCGCCTCCGGGCGTCGCTGCGAGAGCCCATCCAGCGGCTGTTGCGCGAGAGGGGATGGTCCCGGCTGCATGCCGTCGGCGATGCCGCGCACGAGGCGCCGCGCCACACCACTTGAAGACTTCGCTTCACGAAGGAGAGGCACCGCCTTGATGGAAGGACTTCCGCCAGCCGTTGCCTGGCCGCCGCTCCAGACGTTGATGCGCCTGACCCTCGCCCTGGGCGTGGGCCTGTTCGTGGGGCTGGAGCGCGAGTGGCGTGGCAAGGAGGCCGGCCTGCGCACCTTCGGCTTCGCATCGCTGCTGGGGGCCATGGGCGGGCTGCTGGGCACTCCGTTCGCCATCACCGCCGTGGCCCTGCTGGGTGTGCTGGTGGGGTTCCTGAACTGGCAGTCGCTGCGAGCGAACGAGGGCGCGGAGTTGACGACCTCCGCCGCGCTGCTCGTCACCGGCTTCACGGGCGTGCTCTGCGGCCTGGGGCACGTGGTGACGCCGGCCGCGGTGGCCGTGACGAGCGCGGGCCTGCTCACGTGGAAGGAGCGACTGGCGGGCTTCAGCAGCAAGATCACCGCCGAGGAGCTGCGCTCCGCAATCCTCCTGGCCATCCTCGCCTTCGCCATCTACCCGGTGTTGCCGACCGAGCCGGTGGACCCCTGGGGGCTCATCGTGCCTCGCGTGGCGTGGGTGACGGTCATCCTCATCGCGGCGATGGGGTTCGTGAACTACGTGCTGCTCAAGCTCTTCGGCACGCGCGGCGTGGAGGTGACGGGCTTTCTGGGCGGGCTCGTCAACAGCACCGTCACGGTGACGGAGCTGGCCCATCGCGTGAAGGAGACGGACGGACGGCTCCAGGATGTGGCGTACCGAGGCGTCATGCTGGCCACGGCGGCGATGGCGCTGCGCAATGCCGTCCTGCTTGGCATCCTGTCGTATCGCGCGCTGGTGAACTCCGTGGTGCCGCTCGTGCTCATCCTGCTGTCGAGCATGGGGCTCGCGCTGGTGAGGGCCCGTCATGTCCCAAGCAGCGCCGCCGCCCCTCCGTCGCTGCCCCTGGAGAGCCCCTTCTCGCTCACGTCCGCGCTCAAGTTCGGAGTGATGTTGCTCCTGTTCCAGGTCGTGGGCACGGTGGGACAGAGCCTGCTGGGCCACGCGGGTTTCTACGCGGTGAGCGCGCTGGGAGGCCTGGTGTCGAGCGCATCCGCGGTGGCCTCGGCCGCGTCACTGAGTTCGCATGGGTCGCTGTCACCGACCACCGCGGGAGTCGGCGCCACCATCGCGTCACTCGCGAGCGCCGCCGTCAGCTTCATGGTGGTGGCACGCGTGTCCGGACAGCGGGCGCTCACCGTGCGACTGGGCTGGGCGCTCGGGGCGGTGTTCGCCCTGGGGCTCGCCGGGGCCTTCGTCCAGACCCGAATCGGGGGACTGCTCCCCTGAGCCTTCGAGGGCGAGTCGGTCCGCGGCTAGCGACGCTTGCGCGAGCCGCCACCGAACAGCGCGAGGAGGATGCCGCCCGCCAGCGCGGCGCCGCCGCCCGCGATGTACAGCGTGGTGTTCTCGCTGTACTTGCCAGTGAGGACCTGTGACGCGCGCTCGGTCAGCGACTCGCGCGCATTCAGCCCCGTCCACAGCAACACGCCGCCCGCGACGGCGAGCATCACTCCCACCAACCGGATGATTCCCACGGTGACTCCTCGAGTTGAACCTGGAGCGTTATAGCGCCCCAGGCAGGACCTCGGTGGAAATGAGGGCGGCGTGAGGCTGGGATGAGCGTCCCCTGGAGGTGTGTCGTCTAGTCCTGCACGGACGACTGGGCCGGCTGCTTGGGCTGCTTCGCCAGGTCCATGAGCTTCCGCATCCGAGTCGCCGTGTCGTCCTCGGGAAGGATGCCGGCCTGCTCCGCGATGCTGTCCGCCGCCTTCCGCTGACGCTCCTCCTGCAGCGTGGCCACCGCTTCGTGGTCGGGGAGGTTGGGCCCGAGTTCACCCACGACGGAGGAACGAATCCTCATCGCGGCGTTCTTCACCACCTGCTCGTTCTGGAAGATGGAGCCCTGCGCCTCGGGCCTCGACGTGCCGGTGCCGTAGGCGGACACCACGCCGCTGCGAAGCGTGAAGGCCTTCATCGAGACGAGCTTCCCGCCGCTCGTCCCCACCGCATCCTCCAGCATGACGTGCGGAAGGACCCACACATCCGGAGAGATGCCCTTCTCACGGGCGGCGGAGATGCGCTCCTCGTCCGACGCCCCGACTCGGGTCGCGCTGGCTGGCAGGCCCTTCACGGGCACGATGCGCAACAGGGGGTCGGCGGAGAGCTCGCGCCGCAGAGATTCATCGACCTGCTTCCGGTCGAGCGACTTGGAGAGCGCTTCGGCGACGGTCGTCTCGAACACGGCGACCTGGATGGGGTCCTGGGGAGAGCGACGCGGCGCTGCGGCGATGGCCTTGGCGTAGTCCTCCTTCTCACGCTCCCGAGCGTCGATGCGGGCCTGCTCCGCCGGGTCGGAGCTGCGCACGGTGGTCTTGCCGTCGAGCCCCGTCGAGGTCGTGGTGACGGTCATGCCAGCACAACCAGTGAGGGACAACGCAACGAGGGCTGAGACAAGGGCGCGCGAATACATGTGATCTCCGGGGCTGAGCGGGACGCCTGGCCGAGGACACCCAAGGTCCATCGGCACGGCACGCTCGGGACGAGGGCCGCGGAGAAAAATTCACTCGCGATGGTCCCTGCGCTTCCCGTTGAGGGCTCTCCGCCGACACGGCGCTGCGCGCGAACACCGGACCGCGGTGCTTCGCGCGCCTCTTCCGTGCATGGCGGCCGGCGCGAGGATGCGCGGAACGCCGAGCCTCAGCATTTCGCGCGCCCCTGCTGCGCACGGCGACCGACGCGGAGATGCGCGCGACCGCCGAACCTCAGCGCTTCGCGCTCCCCTTCCCCTTGCCTTTGGACGTCGACGATTTGGAGGCCTTGGCCGGGCGCTTCGGCTGGCTCTTGGGCGGCTTCACCTTGGCGGCAGCAGCCTTCACGGGCTTTGCCTTCGGCGCCTTCGCCTGGGACTTGGACGCCGAGGCCTTTGAAGCCTTGGCCTTGGCCGTGGGCACCTTGGTCTTCGGCGGCTGAGCCTTGGGCGCCTTGGCGCGTGACGGCTTCGCGGGAGCAGCCTTCTTCGCAGGCGCCTTGGCCGAAGCCGCTCGCTTCGCGGGAGTCAGCACGACAGGCTTCTTGCCCACTGCCTTCGGCTTCGCGGTCGGCTTACGCGACGCCGAGGCAACATCAACCGTCACCTTCGGTTTCGCGGTCGGCTTACGCGACGCCAAGGCAACATCCACCGTTGCCTTCGGTTTCGCGGTCGAAGCGCGCGACGCCGAGGCGACATTAGCCGCCACCTTCGTCGAGGCAGCGTTCGAGGGCGCAGTGGCCACACCGCGCTTGACGGCTGCCGCCCGCTTCGCGCGAGTCGGTGCCTTTTCGGGCGCCGGCGTGACGCTCTCGGGCCGTGACTGGGTGGAGACCACGGCGGGCCGAGCCACCGGCGGCTGGGCCGCAGGCGGAGCGCTGACTGTTTCAGCCGGAGTCGACACGCGCACAGACGGCTTCGAGGGAACCTCCGCCGTCCGCGCCGCCGCCACGTCGGGCGTCGAGCGCGCCGCGGGCTCCTGCTGCTCGCGAACCGGCGGCTTCGCCGGAGGCTCGGCCGGAACGGAAGGCTGCCAGTTCTCCGGAGCGAACTCGGGCTTCACCTCCGCGGGCGGCTTCGGCGGCACGATGCCGGACGCGGGGCGGTTGAAGCGACTGTCCTTCGATGAAGGCTTGCCGCTATGTCCGCCATGCCCCTGCCCATGCCGCGACTGAGGCTGCGAAGGCCGGCCACCCTTCTTCGCGGGCTGGCCCTGCGCGGCCAACGCACGCAGCCGGTCGAACCCGGGATGCGGTGACGACCCCGCGCTCTCGCTCGCGTCAGGACCCGACCACGTGGGCGTGGCGGGCACCTCGGGCACGGCCTCCTCACGGACCTCCTGTGCCTCCTGCACGGGCGCGCTGCTCACGTCCGAGCCAGTGGTCTGCTCCGGCCGCACGAACATCCGCCGCTTCGGCCCCTGCGCGTCGCCCGCGGACCGAGGACCGGACTGCGTCTTCGCCGCGTCATCCTTCCAGGGCTTCTTGAACGCGGGCTCGCCGCGTGAAGGCACGGCGGCCTCTTCGCGACGCCCCTCTCGCACGAAGCGCCCCCGAGGACGCGAGGGCTCCTCACGCGCGGCCCAGGAACGAGCCGGTGCGCCCTGGGTCGTGTCGCGCTCCCACTGTCCAGGCTTGCCCGGCTTGGGCTTGCCGTACGGCAACTGCTGCTCGCGCGGCTCGGGGCGACGACGCGCGGGTGCGGCGCCCTCATGCCGCGTCAGCGGCGCCTCGCCCGCGAACTGGAGCGCGTCGAAGTCGATCTTCCGCGCCGTCGGATTCGCCGACAGCAGCCGCACGCGGAGCTTCTGCCCCACGCGCACGCGTCGCCCGTTCGGATACACCAGCGAGTGCGTCAGCTTGTCCAGCTTCGAGCCCGGCCCCAGCGTCTCCGCCTTCACCAGACCCTCGACGTGCTCGGCGTCCAGTTCGACGAAGAACCCGAAGTCGGTGATGGCCGCCACGGTGGCCGCGAACTCCTCGCCGACCCGGTCCTTCATCATCAGGGTCGCGTAGAAGGACACCACCTCCCGCTCCACCTGCATGGCCGCGCGCTCCCGGTCGGAGCACTGCATCGCCATGTCCTCGAGCTTCTCCTCCTCGCGGTCCAGCATCGCCAGCGACGGCTTGCGCCCCTGCCGTGCCCAGTGCGCCTTCAGCAACCGGTGCACCAACAGGTCCGGATATCGCCGGATGGGCGAGGTGAAGTGCAGGTAGTGCTCCGCCGCGAGCCCGTAGTGTCCCACCTTCGACGGCGTGTACACGGCCTGCATCATCGAGCGCAGCAGGAGCTGGTTCAGCGCCCGCTGCTCCGGGTGCCCCGTGAGCTGACTGATGAACGCGTCCAGCTCCTTCGAGGACACGCCGTCGTCGATGGTCAGCTTGAAGCCGTACGCCTGCGCCAGCGCCCCGAAGGCGGCCAGCTTCTCCGGGTCCGGCTCGCCATGGAACCGGTACACCGTGGGCAGGCCCTCGTCCTGGAAGAAGCGCGCCACCGCCTCGTTGGCGGCGAGCATGCACTCCTCGATGAGCCGGTGGCTGTCCTTGCGCTCGCGCTTGTCCATGCGCTCGGGCAGGCCGTCCTTGCCCAGCACCACCTTGTGCTCGGGGATGTCGAAGTCGATGGCGCCCCGCTCCTTGCGCATCTTCATCAGCGCGCGGGCCAGCGACATCATCTTCTCGAAGTGCGGCTTGAAGGCGTTGCGGTGCGGCACGTCCTTGCCATCCAGGACGTCCTGCACCTCGTTGTACGTGCAGCGCGCCGCGCTGCGCATCACCGCCGGGTACAGCGTGGACGAGCGCCGCTGGCCCTGGGCGTCGAACGTCATGTCCGCCACCATGCACAGCCGGTCTTCGTCCGGCCGCAGGGAGCAGATGCCGTTGCTGAGCCGCTCCGGCAGCATGGGCAGCACGCGGTCCGGCAGGTACACGGACGTCGCGCGGCGCAAGGCCTCCGCGTCCAACGCGCTGCGCTCGCGCACGTAGTGCGTCACGTCCGCGATGGCGACCACCAGCCGCCACCCGCCCGCCACGTCCTCCACGTACACCGCGTCGTCGAAGTCGCGCGCGTCCTCGCCGTCGATGGTGACGAGCTGCATCGAGCGCAAATCCTTGCGCTCCTCCCCGCTCGCCTCCTGCTCCGACACCGTCACGGCGTAGCGGTCCGCCTCGTCCATGACCTCCGGAGGGAACTCATCCGAGAAGCCCTGCGAGTAGGCGATGCCAATCACCTCGGAGCTCGGAGTCCCCGGCTTGCCGAGCGAGCCGGCCACCTCGCCGAACAGCCCGCGTCCCGGCTCCAACAGGTTCGCGCCCACGCCCAGGCGCACCTTCACCAAATCCCCCTCCTGGGCCATCTGCGTCTGCGGCACGCGGATGGGGCCGGGAAGGCTGGTGTCGGTGGGCAGCACCAGCGCGTGGCGGCCCTGCGTCGTGTAGACGCCTACCGCCAGCTCGCGGCGACGGTCGACGACGCGCACCAGGCGCCCCTCGTACCGGCCGGGCCGACCCGCCACCTCCACCACCACCCGGTCATTGTCGAGCGCGCGCTGCGCCTCGGCCGGAGGCAGGAAGATGTTCTCGCCCTCCCCGCCCACGGGATGCACGAAGCCGAAGCCGTCGCGGTGGACGTGGAGGATGCCCTCCACCGTGTCCAGCACCTCGCCGAAGGCCGCGCGACGCGGGCCTCGATGGCCGAAGCGCTCGCGCCCCTCCTCACGGCGCGAAGTGCCCGGCTTGTTGAAGTCCCGGCGCTCGCGCCCTCGGGCGCCGTCCGTGCGGCCGAAGTCGCGCGCTCCACGGGCGTCGGGAGCACGGCCCTTGAAGCCGCCTTCCTGGCCTCGGCCACCATGGCCCGTGAGGCGCTCCCGCGTGGGAGGAGCCTGGGGACCGGCCCGCTCATGACGGGGCCGGTGGTCGGCGCGTACGGCGACCTCCGGCACGTCAGGGGCAACCGGCGGAGGCACAGGCAAGCCGTCGTCACGGCGAGGACCGGGGCGCAGGAAGCGCTTGCCCTCCTTGACGACGTGGCCCTGGCGCACCAGCTCCCGGAGGGAGCGCTTGAGCTCGGTCTGCTGGCCAGGGTGCAGGCCCGCGAGTCGCAGGAGCTCCTTGATGCCCAGCGGGTGGTCGGCTTCGGAGAGGATCTGCTGGAGAAGGTCTGAAGAAATGCTCACGGTGGGGTCGCGGCTCGGCCGCTACGGGAACGGGTAAGCCCGAAGCGGCCGGGCGGGAACCCCCCGGCAACCGACTGCTTCCCAGAGCCTTCCTCCGGGAAGCGACGTTCTTCAGGGCTTGACCGTGACGTTGATCTTGAAGGAGCGGTCCACCAGGCCCGGCGTCAGCGCCTTGGCCAGGAAGAACTCCACCTCGAAAGTCCCCGGGTTTCGGGGAGTGAAGAAGAACTCGCGGGTCGCCGGACCGGCATTGGGACCCGGCTCGAAATTGGCTTCGCGCAGGCCCACGCGCTTGGCCGCCGTGGGCTCGATGGCCCAGGTGAACCCAGGCTGCTCGGGCAGGCGCACGGTGAGGCCGTGGTTGAGCCTCACGTCCACGGACGTGGGCACCTCGCCCTCGATATGGACCATCTCCATCTCGTCGCGAGACACCGCACGCGCTTCCGACGGACGCGGCTCCACGTTCTCCGCGGTGATGCGACCACCCCAGCCGGAGAGCTTGTCCACCACGCCCATGACCTGCAGCGTGTGGCCCACGTTCTTGCGCAGGCTCTTGACGGCGGCCTTGCCCTCGATGAGGAAGGACACCTGCTGGCGCGTGCCGCCGTTGGAGACGACGAGGATGAACTCCTCGCCGTTCATCTCGAGGTTGCCACGCACGGCCGCGAAGCCCTTGATGCCCGCGCCCATGCCGGCCGCCGTCACCATGGAGACCTCGCCGGGCGACAGGTAGCGCAGCCGGGGCTCGGTGTCCGCGGGAGGCGCCTCGACGACCTCCGTCTCCGGCTTCTTGGCGGAGTACTTGCGCACGTCCACCACGCCGCCGTGGTTGGTCGTCTTGCGGATCATCCCGCTGACGGAGACCTTGTGGTTCACGTAGGCCGGGAGGACCTCTTGATCCGGCCCCTGGAGCAGGAAGGTGAGCTCTCGCTTGTCGCGTCCCACCACCACCAGGTTGGGCAGCTCGTTGAGGACGACGAGGCGGCCCTTGAGGCTGCCCTCGCCCATCACGCCGCGGCCCTCGCCGGCAGTGAGAAGCTGCTCCATCTCACGCTTGGTGAGCGGCTCGCCCGGGGGCGGCAGCTTGGTGGCGCGCGGCTTCGGCTTCTCCACGGCGGGCACCGCGGGAGCGGAGGTCTTGGAGCCCTTGCCCGACGCGCCCTTCGTCCCAGCGGGAGCCTTGGCGGCGGGAGCAGCGGGCTGCTTCGCCGTGGCGGACTTCGCCGCGGGAGCGGGCTTCGCCGCTGACTTCTTGGAAGGCGCCTTCTCAGCGACCTTCTCCTTCTCGACAGCCTTGTCCTTTTCGACGACCTTCTCCTTGTCGGGAGCGGTCTCGACGGCCGCCTTCTTCGATGAACCCTTCACGCCCTTCGCCACTGACTCCGCGACCGCCTTCACCACCTTCGTCGTCGAAGTAGCGACCCGCTTGGACGCGTTCTTGATCAGGTCCAGCCGGGCGGATTTATCCTTCTTCGCGGCGGACTTCGCGCCAGTCTTTCCAGCGGGAGTCGCCTTCTTGGCCCCGGACTTGGGCTTGGCCATCGACGCTGTCTCCTTGAGAGTTCCCGTGTACTTTCAACGGGTTGCCACGCCACCCCCAGGAGGACTGGCAGGCTTCGCGATGATTGAAGCTTGTAACGATGATCAGATGGGCTGTCAAACTAACACTTGATTTTCTCTCGGACTTTCAGTGCGAACCGGGCTGAAGATGACGCTCATGAACGACGCCGCGACGCTGCTTCCGGAAGACGAGGCCCGAGCCCGGGTTCTGGCCCTGGCCACGCCGCTGTCCGCTGAGTGGCTGGCCCTCGATGAGGGCCTGGGCCGGACGCTCGCGGAGGACGTGCTGGCCCAGCGCACGCTGCCGCCCTGGGACAACTCGGCGATGGACGGCTACGCGGTGCGCGCCGAGGACCTGGCGGGCCCCCTGCCGGTGAGACTGCCGGTGTTGGAGACCGTCTACGCGGGCGGCACGCCGCGCCAGGAGGTCCGTCCGGGCACCTGCGTGCGGATCATGACGGGCGCTCCCCTCCCCCAGGGCGCGGACGCCGTGGTCATGCGCGAGCGGGCCCGGCCGGTGCCGGACGGGGGCGCGGATCAGGTGGACATCCTGGAGGCCGTGGAGCCGGGCCAGCACGTGCGGCCTCGGGGTGAGGACGCGAAGGAAGGGGCGCTGCTGCTGGCCCGGGGCACGCCGCTGGGCATCCCCGAACTGGGGCTGCTCTGGGCCCAGGGCATCCTGTCCGCGCCCGTCCCTCGCGCCCCCCGGGTGGCCATCCTCTCCACCGGCGACGAGCTGTGCCGCGCCGACGAGCCGCCGCGGGGCCGCATCGTCGACACCAACGCCCCGTCCCTGGCCCTGGCGGTCCGCCGCGCGGGCGGGCAGCCGTCCCTGCTGGGCATCGCCCAGGACACCCGCGACTCCGTGGGCGAGTTCCTGGCGCGGGCCCAGGGCTTCGACGTGGTGCTCACCAGCGCGGGCGTGTCCGTGGGCGAGCGCGACTACGTGAAGGAGGTCCTCGCCGCCATCGGCGTGCAGCAGCACCTGTGGCGCGTGGCCATCAAACCCGGCAAGCCGCTGGTGGTGGGCAAGCGCGGCAGCACCCTGTTCTTCGGGCTCCCCGGCAACCCCACCTCCTCGCTGGTGACCTTCGAGCTGTTCGTCCGGCCGGCGATCCGCCGACTGCTCGGCCACATGGACGCGGAGCCCGCGCGAGTTCCCGGGCGCCTGGACGGTCGGCTGTCCAAGCCTCCAGGGCTGGCGCATTTCGTCCGGGTAACGGCCGCCTGGAGGGATGGCAACCTCTGGGCCCGCCCCCTGGCCACGCAGACGTCGGGCGTGCTCCGCTCCGCTGCCGCTGCCACCCACCTGCTGCATTTTGGGAGGGAGGCCAGCAGCTTGTCTCATGGGGACGCGGTGGAATTGCTACCGCTCTCCTGGGGGGCTTGAGAAACCGGAGCCCCGCGTCGTGCATCTCTTCCGAGAACGTCAGGTGAGTCCGCCTTGACTTGCGCTCATGGGGGCACCAAACAGGGGGCCTCGCATCTGGAGAATGAAACAACATGTCGGACATTCGCTCACCCCAGGTTCTTCCGACCCGTAAGCCCACGCAGCACCTCGAGCGGTTCTCGGAAGCGGAAATCCCCACGCAGCGGGGCCCCTTGCGGACCATCGTGTTCAGGGATCGCCGCAATGGCCGGGAGCACGTCGCGCTGGTCGCGGGCAACGTGTCGGGCGTGGAGGGGGTGCCGGTGCGAATCCACTCCGAGTGCCTGACGAGTGAGGTCTTCGGCAGCCTGAAGTGCGACTGCCGCGAGCAGTTGGACCGGGCGCTGGACTTCATCACCCAGCAGAAGCTGGGCGTGGTGCTGTACCTGCGTCAGGAGGGCCGGGGCATCGGCCTGGGGAACAAGATCAAGGCGTACGCCCTCCAGTCCAAGGGGCTGGACACGTACGAGGCGAACCGTCAGCTCGGCTTCGCGGATGATTTGCGCAGCTACGACATCGCGGCGGAGATGCTGCGCTCGCTGGACGTACGCTCGGTGGACCTCATCACCAACAACCCCCTGAAGATCGCGGGGATGGTGGAGGAGGGCATTCCCGTCCTGCGTCGAATCCCTTCCCGGACCGAGCACAATCCGCATAACCTCGACTATTTGAGGACGAAGCGCGAGCGTACGGGGCACCTGATTGAGCTCTTCGCCGAGGACGACGACACGGAAGCCAAGGCCGGCTGAGAAGACGCCAGCGCGGCGGCGCAACGCCGTCGTGCGCAATCAAGCCCGCGTGCCCTTCGAGGTGCGCTTCTGGGGAGTGCGCGGCTCCATCCCCTCCCCCGGTCCGCAGACCAAGCGCTATGGCGGCAACACGCCGTGCGTGGAGGTGCGGTGTGGAGACGAGCTGCTGATCTTCGACCTGGGCTCGGGAGCGCGGGCGCTGGGCGATTCGCTGCTCACGCCGGGCTCGGGTCCGGTGCGCGGCAACATCTTCATCTCGCACTACCACTACGACCACCTGCAGGGCCTTCCCTTCTTCGCGCCCATCTTCATCCCCACGAGCGACCTGACCGTGAACGGGCCGTCGCGCAACGGGCGCACCACGCGGGAGTTGCTGAGCGGGCAGATGGTTCAGCCCTACTTCCCGGTGACGGCGGAGGGGACCTTCCGCGCGAAGCTCACCTACAGGGACTTGTCGCCGGGAGGGACGCTCCAGATAGGCCCGGCCGAGGTGCGGTGGCTGGAGCTGAACCACCCGGGAGGCAGCCTGGGGTACCGCGTGGAGTGCGGTGGCCGCTCGGTGGTGTACGCCACGGACGTGGAGCACGGCAGTGAGTTGGATCCGGTGATGTTCGAGTTCGCGCGCGGCGCGGACCTGCTCATCTACGACTCCATGTACACGGAGGACGAGTACCACGGCCGCTGTGGACCGGCGCGCACGGGCTGGGGCCACTCCACGTGGCAGGCCGCCGTGGCCGCCGCGGACGCCGCGCAGGTGAAGACGCTGGTGCTCTTCCACCACGACCCGGGGCGCGACGACGCGGCCATGGACAAGCTGCTGCGGCAGGTGCGCAAACACCGCCCGGAGGCCATCGCCGCCAAGGAAGCGATGGTCCTCAAGCTGTAGCCGCGCGATGTGGGCGCGGCCCTGGACTCAGGCGCCGCGCCGCGACACCGCGCGCTTCACCGCCTCGCGCAGCCCGACGAAGGGCAGGCGCTCCAGCGCGGTGGGCACGTCCACCCACTCGAAGGCCTCGTGCTCGGGGCCCAGGCGGACCTCGGCGTCTGGCGGGGCGTGGACGGCGAAGGCGCTCTCCTCGGCGATGACGGGCGGCAGTGTCTCTCCGATGGCGAAGGAATGACGGTAGGCCAGGTCCTCGGTGGGAAGCCGCAGGCCCGTCTCCTCCTCCAGCTCGCGGCTGGCGGCCTGGGCGGGTGACTCTCCTTGTTCCACGCGGCCGGTGAGGATCTGCCAGAAGCCACCGCGCTCGGGGCGGCGGCGCCCGAGCAGCACGCGCGCCTCTGGACCGTGGCCTCGGACGACGGCGATGCTGACAGTGCGCAGGGGCGGCGGCGCATCCACGCGCTGGCTGTCGAACACCGCGCAGAAGCTCCGGGCGAGCGCCTCTTCCACGTCGGGGACAGGCACCGGGCTCCCACGCTCGCGCTGCATGGACGTGACGCCGGCCTCGCGGATTCCGCAGGGCACGATGAAGCGGAAGTGCTCCATCTTCGTGTTCACGTTGAGCGCGAAGCCGTGCGTCGTGAGCCACCGGGACAGGTGGACACCGATGGCGGCGATCTTCCGTGTATCGGGCGCGCCGTCTTCACCCATCCAGACGCCGGGCCACTTGGGGATGGGGCCCGCGGTGATGCCCCACTCGGCCAGCACTTCCATGATGGAGCGCTCGACATCGCGCACGTAGCGGCGGACGTCGCGGCGCGACTCGGGGAGCAGGAAGATGGGGTAGCCGACAATCTGTCCGGGCCCGTGGTACGTGACGTCGCCGCCTCGATTGGTCTCGAAGACATTGACGTCCTCGGCGGCGAGGCTTGCGTCGGAGGCGGTGATGTTCTCCCGCTTCGCGCCCCGGCCCAGGGTCAGGATGGGGGGGTGCTCCAACAGGAGCAGCACGTCGCCGCTCAGCCCCTCTCGACGCGAGTCGCCGAAGAGGCGCATCAAGTTGAGGCCGTCCTCGTACTCCACCCGGCCGAGCCGGTAGACGGTGATGGTGTTCACGACGTTCCCTTCCGCCGGCCCTTTCGAGGGGGCGTCGGCTTCGTCACGTTCTCGAGTTCCCACGTACCTGGGGGAACCCGCTGGAGGAGGGCCCGCAGCTCGTGGCCGGCGCGGGGTGAGCGCTCGGCCTCGGCGGCGAAGGCCATGAGGACGCTGTCAGACAGCACGGTCTTGGGCTCACGCAGCGACAGTCGCGCATGGGCCATCTCCACGTAGTCCGCGCGCGTGGGCTGACGCAGGCCGAGCAGCACCTGGACGTGCTCCAGGATGCCCATGGGGATGAGCCCGCGCACCGCGCGGGACAGGGCCTCCGTCGTGGGCACGGCGAGGCTCTCTTCGCCTCCCCGCAGAAGGAGCTTCCCCGGCTCGGCAGCGAGTCCTCGCGCGCTGAGCACCACGCAGGGCCGCGCCTCACGGGCCAGGAAAGTTGAGAGCACGGAAGCGTCTTCAGCGCCCAGGCGCTCCACGTCCTCGATGAACACGGACGAGGTCGATGAGGTCTCCGTGAGCGAGGCCACCGGAGTGATGGTGCCCCTGCCCTGTCGCTGGAGCGTCTGGAGGAGGATGCTCTTCCCCCAACCCTCGGCGCCCACGAGCAGGATGCAGCGAGCACCCGATTGAAGCGCTCGCTCCAGCGCGACGCGGACCTCGGGCTGACCCACGAACTCCACTGAGGGTTCGGCGCGCACGGTGGAACGCGGCTGTTCCGCGAACTCGGAGCGCAGAGTCGAACGCGGCTGCTCCACGAACTCCATCGCAGGCTCGGAGCGCACCGGCGAACTCGACGGTTCCACAAGCTGGGCCGCGGGTTCGGAGCGCCCCGGCAAGACTGGTTGCTCCGTCGGGCGAGGTACAGAACTCACGCCCCCGAGCAGCGAGGCGGACTCCGTCAGACACGACTTGCAGATGAAGGCCCCAGCGGGTCCCGCTACCAGGTCGCCGACCTCCGCTCGCGGGCGGCAACAGAACGAGCACCACGCATCAAGCGCCGCATCCGCGCGAGTGGGTCCGCGCTCGATGATGCGAGGTCCACGCCGTCGTCTCGGCGTGGCTTCCTCCGACACATTCGTACCGAGGCCCTCCGCATCCGAGTCCGAGTCATGAGCATCGGCCCGCCCCGTCGGCGCGAGCACCAGGTCTCCTCCGAGGGACTCCTCTCCCTCCGGACCTCCTGGCCTCCATGCCGTCTCAAAGAGCTGATCATCCACGACGCCACGTGGCCGCTCCGCACGCACGAACTCCGAAGCGCGGAAGGACTGCCCCTCCCGAGACACCGAAGCACTCTGCCCCTCGGACGGCCCTGGCTCCACGGCGGCCGCGACGCGAGCGAGTTGGGTCTCCAATCTCTGGAGGTCTTCGCTCACGTCCGTGTCCAGCACCCAGGCCGCGAGCTCGGGGGACTTCGTCGGAGGCTGCGACTCCACATCGCGCAGCGCCTCTTCCATCAGCCGCTGCCGACGCGCGAGCTCCGGGAGCGGCACTGCCCCGACGGAGCGAACCACCTCATCCGCCAGGCGAGAGTCCTCGTCCTCCGAGGACGACATCGTCTCCGACATCCCCTCCAGGCGATTCACCTCCTCGAGGATGTCCAGACGGCTCATGTCCAGCCGGCGCGCATGGCGCAGCAACTGGAGGGCCCGGGGGGCATTGCCCGCGCTCCGATAGTGCGCCGCCGCCTTCTGGAGGCACTCCACGGCGCGAGTCACGTCACCCCGCAGCTCGGCGGACTGCGCGGCGCGGATCAGCTCGCGAGGGTTCTCGGCCATACGGACAGAGCCTAACCGTCTTGGTGGACCACCGCCCGGCCTCGACGCATGCCGCCGGACGGAATGCCCGGCGAGCGGTCAGCCCTCTCCCCGGCGGCCCAGGGGCCTTCCCGGCCCCCGAAACCCGGACGAGCCTTCCGCCCGGGCCCCGCTCGACGTGACGTCACGCCATGGCGAGGAACAGCAGGTCCGGCTTCTCCAGGTACTTGATGACTTCGTAGACGAAGTCCGCGGCCACCGAGCCGTCGATGACGCGGTGATCGCACGAGAGCGACAGGTTCATCATGTCGCGGATGACGATCTGATCCTTCACCACGGCCGGGCGCTTCTTGAGCTTGTGCACGCCCATGATGCCCACCTCGGGGTGGTTGATGATGGGCGTGGCGAACAGGCCGCCGCTCTGCCCCAGCGAGGTGATGGTGAAGGTGCCGCCCGTCAGCTCCTCCAGCTTCAGCTTGCGCTCCTTGGCCGCCGCGCCCAGCCGCGCCGTCTCGCGAGCAATCTCCGCCAGCGTCAGCCGGTCCGCGTCCTTCACCACCGCCACCGTGAGGCCGTCCGGCGTCGCCACCGCCATGCCGATGTTGTACTCGCCGCGCACCACCAGCTCCTGCGCCGCCTCGTCGAAGTTGGCGTTCAGGTGCGGGAACTTCTTCAGCGCGGCGATGGTCGCCTTGATGATGAACGGCAGGTAGTTCAGCTTCGTCGTGTCACCCGACGCCGCGAGCTGCGCGTTGAGCCGGGTGCGCAGCGCCACCAGGTCCGTCGCGTCCACTTCCTCCACGAAGGCGAAGTGCGGCATCGTGAACTTCGAGCGCACCATCTTCTCGGCGATCTTCTTGCGAAGGCCGCGCAAGGGAACGCGCTCATCCGCCCGACCCGACGACACGGCCGGCGCCGCGGGACGCGCCTGCGCGGCAGGCGCCACCACGTTCTTCTGCTCCCCGCCACCCTCCAGCGCCGCCACCACGTCCGCCTTCGTCACCCGCCCCTGCGGACCGCTGCCGGGGATGGACGCCAGGTCCAGCCCGTGCTCGCGCGCCATGCGCCGGGTCACCGGCGTGGCCAGCACCTTCGAGGCCTGCACCGAAGCGCCCGCTGCCGGAGCCGCCGCCTGGGCCTGCGCGGGAGCCGCCGCCTGCGCGGGAGCCGGAGCGCCATGGCCCGACGCCTGCGCGGGAGCCGCGCCGTCGATCTCCAGCGTGACGAGGGGGTGGTGCACCTTCGCGATGTCCCCTTCCTTGCCGTGCGTCGAAACGACGCGCCCGGCCTTCGGGCTGGGGACGGTGACGGTGGCCTTGTCCGTCATCACCTCGGCGAGCACCTGGTCTTCCTTGACGACGTCGCCAGCCTTGACGTGCCACTTGACCAGCTCGCCCTCCATCACGCCTTCACCGAGGTCGGGGAGCTTGAATTCGAAGGTTGCCATGGGGGTGTCTTTCCGAGAGGAACGGGGGTTGCGTCAAGCCACGAATGGAGGCTGGGTCAGGCGAGCCGCTCGAGGCGCTCGCGCTCCATCAGGCCCTTCATGAAGAACTCCGCGGCGCGGTAGCTGGAGCGCACCAGCGGACCCGAGGCCACGTAGAGGAAGCCGTAGGACTCGGCCAGCTTCTTGTACGACTCGAACTGCGCCGGGGTGACGAAGCGCTCCACCCGCAGGTGGTACTGCGAGGGCTGCAGGTATTGGCCCAGCGTGAGCACGTCCACGCCCACCCCACGCAGGTCCTTGAAGGTCTGCTCCAGCTCCTCGTCCGTCTCCCCCAGACCCACCATGACGGACGTCTTGGTGTAGAGGCCCTCGGGACGGCTCTTCAAGTACTCGAGCACGCGCAGCGACTGGGCGTACTTCGCGCGACGGTCTCTCACCGTCGGAGTGAGGCGCTCCACCGTCTCCACGTTGTGGGCGACGACGTGCGGCTTCGCCTCGGCCACCGTCGTGAGGTCCTTCTCCACGCCCTTGAAGTCGGGGATGAGCACCTCGACGATGGTGCGCGGGCTCTCCCGGCGCAGCTCGCGGATGGCGGAGGCGAAGTGGCTGGCGCCGCCGTCCGGCCGGTCATCGCGGTTCACCGACGTGACGACGATGTACTCCAGATCCATCTCCTTGACGGCCTGGGCCAGGTGGATGGGCTCCATCGGGTCCAACGGCGGGGGCGCCCCCACCTTCACGTGGCAGAAGCGGCACGCGCGCGTGCACACCTCGCCCATCAACATCACCGTGGCCGTGCCACCGCCCCAGCACTCGGCGATGTTCGGGCAGCGGGCCTCCTCGCAGACGGTGGCCAGCTTCGTGCGCTTCACGATGGCCTTGACCCGCTCGTACCCTTCGCCGTGCGGCAGGCGGACCTTCAGCCAGTCCGGCTTGCGGGTGGTTTCAGTCACCTGGGGCAGCGGGAACCGATCAGGAGTCGCCATGGGTCGCGGGCCTTCTATGGTTTGGGCGGAAGACGTTCAAGCCTGAAGCCTCTAACGCGAGGCGTCAGCTCTGGCAGGTCCTTCGCGCGCGTCGTCTTCCTACTAATGCTCCCGCTCCGGCCGGGCAGCCTGTGGGGCCTGGGCACCGGGGGGGCTGGATGCCCAGCCTCAGGTCCATGGCCGTCATCCACCTGGGCACCAGCGGATACGTCTACAAGGACTGGAAGCGTCGCTTCTACCCCGACAGCCTGCCAGCCCGCCGCTGGCTCTCCTGGTACGCGCGCGTCTTCGCCACCGTGGAGCTGAACGCCACGTTCTACCGCCTGCCCACGGCCCAGGCGGTGGACCGCTGGCGTGACGAGGTCCCCACGGGCTTCCGCTTCGCCTGCAAGGGCAGCCGCTTCCTGACCCACATGAAGCGCCTCACCGACGTGGACGAGGGCCTGGAGCGCTTCTACGCCCCGGTGCTGCGCCTGGGACGCAAGCTGGGCCCCGTCCTCTGGCAGCTCCCGCCGAACATGAAGACCCCCGACCCGGAGCGGTTGGACCGGTTCCTCGCCCATCAGCCCCGGGGCGTGCGCCAGGTCGTCGAGTTCCGTCACGCGGCCTGGTACCACCCGGAAGTACTGGAAGTCATGGACCGGCACCGGGCGGCGCTCTGCGAGCATGACCTGCTGCCGGAGGCCATCCCCCGTCCCACGGGGGGCTTCCGCTACCTGCGCTTCCACGGAACCGAGGCCCGCTATGTCGGACGCTATGGCCGGGCGGCCCTGCGCCCCGTCGCCCGGGACTTGAAGCGCTGGCGGGAGCGCGGCCACACCGCGTGGGTGTACTTCAACAACGACTTGCGAGGACACGCGCTGCTGGACGCGGTGGACCTGGCGGACCTGCTGGGCATTCCAGCGGAGCTGACGCCGGACATGGAAAGGCCGTCCTCGGAGACGCACTCCGGGACGGCCTGACCTTCGAGACTTGGAGCCCGGGCCTAGAAGTGGCGCGGGTGGCCCAGCGTGGCCTCGGCGCCCTCGTGGACGATCTCCGAGAGCGTCGGGTGGGCGTGGATGGTGCCCGCCAGCTCCTCGGTGGTGATCTCCAGCTTCAGCGCGACGCAGGCCTCGGCGAGCAGCTCCGTGGCGTGCGGGCCGATGATGTGGATGCCCAGCACCTCGTCGTACTTCTTGTCGGAGACGATCTTGATGAGGCCGGTGGACTCATTGGTGATGGCCGACTTCGTCACCGCGCCGAACGGGGCGTTGCCGATCTTGACGTCGTAGCCGCGCTCCTTGGCCTTCTTCTCCGTCAGGCCCACCGAGGCGACCTCGGGGTAGCAGTACGTCGCGGACGGGGTGAGGTCGTAGTTGATGGGCTGCGGGTTCTTCCCGGCGATGTGCTCCACCGCGAGCACGCACTCGGAGCTGGCCATGTGGGCGAGCATCGGCGTGGGGATGACGTCGCCCACCGCGTAGACGTTGGGCTCGCTGGTGCGCAGCATGGTGTCGACCTTGATGTAGCCGCGCTCGGTCTTGATGGACGTCTTGTCCAGGCCCACGTCCTCGGTGACGGGCGCGCGGCCGACGGCGGACAGGAGGATCTCCGCCTCCAGCGTCTTCGTCTCACTGCCCACCTTCATGGTGACGCGCACGCCGTCCGCCGTGTGCTCCACCTTCTCCACCGCGGAGCCCGTGTGCACGTCGATGCCGCGACGGCGGAAGATCTTCTCCAGCTCCTTGGAGATGTCCGCGTCCTCGATGGGGAGCAGCGCGGGCAGGTACTCCACGATGGAGGTCTTGCTGCCCACGTGGTTGAAGACGGAGGCGAACTCACAGCCGACCGCGCCCGCGCCCAGGACGATGATGCTCTTGGGGATGCGGTCGATCTGCAGGATGGAGTCGCTGTTGAGCACGCGCTTGTGGTCCACCGGCACGTTCGGCAGGGACTTGGGCACCGAGCCCGTCGCGATGATGATGTTCTTCGCGTCCAGGACCTGCTTGGAGCCGTCCTCGGCCGTGACTTCCACCTTGCCCTTGCCGGCGATGCGGCCGTGGCCCTTGATGACCGTCACCTTGTTCTTCTTCATCAAGAAGTCGATGCCGTTGGCACCCTTGGTGACGACCTTGTCCTTGTGCTTCATCGCGTTCGGCCAGTTGACCGTCGGGCTCGACAGGTCGATGCCGAAGTCCGCCGCCTCCTTGACGTGGTGGAACAGCTCCGCCGTCCACAGGAGGGACTTGGTGGGGATGCACCCGCGGTGGAGGCAGGTACCGCCCAGACGCTTGTCCTTCTCGATGATGGCCGTCTTCAGCCCGAGTTGCCCCGCGCGGATGGCGCCCACGTAGCCGCCAGGGCCCGAACCGATGATCACCACGTCGAACGTCTCAGCCACGCACGCCTCCGTCATTATTTGCGGATGGAACCCGGTGGGGCTGATAACCCCCGCTCCCGGTTGGAATCAAGGAGATTGCTCGTGCGCCGTTTCCCGCTCAGGACCCTCCTGCTGATGCTCGTGGCGTTGCTCGCCTTCACCCGGCTGTGGTGCGTGACGCACCAGGATGAAGCCGCCGAGGCCCCGCCCGCGCGCCCTCCCACCCAGGCCACCACCGCCGCCCCGGCCGCCCCCTCCACGCCGCCCCCCTCCCCCGAGTGCCGCCAGGTGGAGCGCGCCCTGGACGCCGCCCTGCGCGCCCCCCAGGAGCCCTCCGCCCTGGCCGAGGCCCGCAGGCGCCTGGACGCCTGCGCCACGCCGCCGCCACGCGCCTGTGAGCTGGGGACCGCCCTGGCCGCCCGCGCGCCCTTCGCCCAGGGGGCGGACACCCCCTTGCGGGGACTGCTCGCCTCGCTCTGCGAACACTGCCCCCCGAACGTCAACGCCTGCGCGCAGACCGTGTCCCGGGCGCTCCTGGAGACGGCCATCGGTCAGCCCGCGAACATCCCCGAGCTCCAGTGGAGCATGGATCACGTCGGGCCGGCCCTTCCGGCGGCCTGCGACACCCTCGCCCGACTGGGGCTGGCGCCCGCGGCCCAGGCGGAGGTCAACCTTCCCCCCACCGTGCGCACCCTGGTGGACGGGCTGGTGTCCCACTGCCAGGGCCCGGAGCTGCTGCCGCTGTCCGTGCTGCGAGCCGCCGCCGCCCAGCAGGGCACCCAGGCCCCGGCGCTGCTCACGACGGCCAGCGCGAAGCCCGTGGAGTCCGCGCCCGTGAAGCCGGATCAGCTCCTGGGGGCCCAGCCCGCGTTCCAGGCGTTCGATGGCGATGTCGTCACGGGCGTGGCCGTGAGCAACGCGACGAAGGGCGACCGCTGGTCCGCGGATGGAGCGCTGCGCGCGGGCTATGCACCCACGCTCAAGCACCTGATGGGGTTCCGCGTCCGAGCCCAGGGACCGGGCACCTTGAGGGCCATCGTCCGCACGCCGAAGGGCGTGGGCCTGAATGATCCGGAAGGGGGCTTCTCGTTCGTCAATCCCACCGTGTGCCGGTTCCGAGGCACGGGCGAGTGGGAGAGCTGCCACCCCGCCGCGCCCCTGGTGGATGTGGACGCGGTCAGCGTGTTCCCCGAGAGCGCGGACGGCAAGCTCCTGGAGCTGGAGATCCTCGGCGCGCGCTGAGCGCCGGAGGGGTCAGGCGACCAGGCCGCGGTCCTTGGCGAGCTGGAAGATGGGCGCCGCATCCTTCTTCAGGACGGCGCTGACGTCCTTGACGATGGACTCGCCCGACTTCGCGACCGAGAGGAAGTTGTCGAATGTCCGCGTGAGGATGAGCACGCCGGAGATGATGACGCGCTGGAGGTTGTGCTGCAGGTCCGTGCCCTCGTAGATGAGCCACGCCTGCTCGACACACGTCTTCCTCGCGTCGACGAGGAAGTTGTTGAGGATGGTGCGCTCGTTCGCGTCGGGAACCTTGGACTTCGGGCTCACGGAACCGATGTAGATGAGACGCGAGTTGAGCCGCGCCGAGGCCTCCTCCATCTGAGCCAGCATCGCCGCCACGTCCTCCTTGGTCGGAGGATTCTGCCAGCGGGAGAAGATGACTCGGTCGATGAGCTCTGCCTTGTACGTGGTGGGGCCGTTCACGATGCCTCCGGTGAGGCGGACGGTTTCGATTCCAAGAAGCGCCCGGCCGGCGTTCTCCACAGCGCCGCGCGTCTGGATGTGTAGCAGGAACACTCCTTTCATTGAAGAGAGTCACTGCCGCACGCAATCACTCCTCCGTCGCAGCCCGACTGTCCGGATGCAGTCGTGACGGACAAATCCATCCGGGTCGGGGCTGACACGGCCTGAAAACGGGGCTTGATACGTGGAATGCCCTGACAGCCCCGTGTCCTCTTCACGCGAGGTGAGACTCCTTCATCCAGCAATGTTGGGAAGCGGAGTCTTCGCGGCACGACGAGCGAGGACAGCCTTCACGTCTTCCAAGGAAAGACCGAGCGGCCTCACCGCGACGAGCAGGTGGTAGAGGAGATCCGCGGCTTCCTCGGCGGCGCGTCCGGCGTCCGCATCCGCGCAGGCCGTGACCAGCTCCGCGGCCTCTTCGCCCAGCTTCTTGAGACGCAGGTTGCGGTCCGCGAGCAGGCGGCGCGTGTAGCTGGGTTTCTCGCCGGGGGCATCGGGGCGGGCGGCGCGTTCGGCGAGCGTGGCATCGAGCGCGGCCAGTGCGTCCTCGCGCCCGGGGCCGAAGCACGTCACGTCGCCGGTGTGACAGGCGGGGCCTGCTTTCTCGACGCGGGCCAGCACCGTGTCTCCGTCGCAGTCGGCGCGAAGGGACACCACTTGCTGGGTGTTTCCGCTGGTGGCGCCCTTGTGCCAGAGGCCGCGCGTGCGCGAGCGGTAGTGCATCTGTCCCGTGGCGAGCGTTCGCTCCAGGGCCTCGCGGTCCGCGTGCGCCACCATCAACACGTCACCGGTGCGCGCGTCCTGAGTCACCACCGTCACCAAGCCACCGCCCTTGGTGAAGTCGAGTCGGTCCAGGTCCAGGTTCATTCGAGCTCCGTCGCGCCCAGGCGCTCGCGGGTCAGACGCGACAGGGCCGCGTTGGTGGCGATGCCGTTACCGCCGAAGGAGGTTCGTCGTCCTGTCCAGTCGGTGAAGACGCCTCCGGCCTCGTCGATGATGGGCTGGAGCGCGGCGGCGTCCCAGGGTGAGAGCAGCTCGTCCACCATGACCTCGGCACGGCCGGTGGCCACCAGCAGGTAGCCGTAGCAGTCGCCCCAGGTCCGGGAGATGGCGGCGTCGAGGGTGAAGCGGCGCCAGGATTCTCCGCGCTCGGGATGCTGGCGGAAGCGCTCGTCCGTGGTGAGCACCACCGCTCGGGAGAGGTCGGCCTGTTCGGACACCTTGGCGCGTTGGTCGTTCCAGAAGCACCCCTGCCCGGGTGCCGCCACCAACAGCTCGTTCACTGCGGGGAAGTACGCGGCGCCCACGAGGATGCGCTCCCCTTCCGCCAGGGCTACGAGGGTGCCCCACAGCGGTACGCCTCGGATGAAGGTCTTGGTTCCGTCGATGGGGTCCAGGATCCAGCGACGCTGAGCCCCCGGCCGCGTCTCTCCGAACTCTTCACCGAGGATGCCGTCGTCGGGGAAGCGGGCCTCGAGCCATTCTCGCGCGGTCTTCTCGGCCGTGCGGTCCGCGACGGTGACGGGGGTGCCGTCGCTCTTGGTGTCGACGGCGATGCCGCCTCGGAAGTAACCCAGCGCTACGTCTCCAGCCTTGCGTGCGACTTCCGCGGCGGCCTGCATCAAGCCCTGTGCGCTCGTCATCTCGTGCTCCAGGTGGGAAGGCTGGTGAAGGTGCGCCGCTCCACTTCTCTCGCGTTGCGTGCGACCGATGACGACCGCATCTGCCTCTGCGCGCTCGTCATGTCGTGCTCCGGAGGGGAAGACCGCGAAAGGCGCCCCGCGCCACTTCATTCTCATTGAGTGCGACCGATGACGACCGCATCTGCCTCTGCGCACCCGTCATGTTGTGCTCCGGATCGGAAGGCCGCTCGCGCGGAGCAGCGACTTGATGGCGCCCACCGTGGTGAGCCCATCGTGGAGGATGCCCGCCACCAGCGCCGCGTCCGCGCCGCCGCGCGTGAGTCCATCGCGCACGTGCTCCGCATTGCCCGCGCCTCCCGAGGCGATGACGGGCACGTCCACCGCATCCGCCACCGCGCGCGTCAGCTCCAGGTCATAGCCAGAGCGCGCTCCATCCTGGTCGATGCTGGTGAGCAGGACTTCACCCGCACCTCGCGCCACGCACTCGCGAGCCCAGGCCACCGCCTCCAGCTCCGTGGGCTTGCGTCCCCCGTGAGTGTGGACGCGCCAACCCGAGCCATCCTTTCGCGCGTCGATGCTCGCCACCACGCACTGCGCTCCGAAACGCTCCGCGCACTCCGTGAGCACCTCCGGCCGAGCCACCGCCGCCGAGTTGATGCTCACCTTGTCCGCACCCGCCCGGAGCGCTCGGCCCACGTCGTCCGCCGTGCGCACCCCGCCTCCCACCGTCAACGGAATGAACAGCCGCTCCGCCGTGCGCCGCACCAAATCCAGGAGCGTGTCCCGCTCCTCGTTGCTCGCGGAGATGTCGAGGAACGTCACCTCGTCCGCGCCCTCCTGCTCGTAGCGCAAGGCCAGCTCCACCGGGTCTCCCACGTCGCGGAGTCCCTCGAAGCGAACGCCCTTCACCACACGGCCGCCCTTCACATCCAGACACACGATGAGTCGCCGCGTCAGCATCAGAGCACCTCCAGGGCAACGGAGCCCTTCATGCTGAACACGGTTCCGGAGTCCACCATCGCATCGCGCAACGCGAGCCCCAGCGCCTTGAACGCCGCCTCGGTGACGTGGTGGCTGTCCTTCCCTCTCAGCACCCGCAGGTGCAGCGTCACCTTCGCGTGCTCGCAAAACGAGCGCATCCAGTGCTCGTAGAGCCGGTTCTTCAGCGGCCCCTGGTAGAAGAACCGTCCACCCGCATCCAGGCACGCCTGCACCAGCGCATCGTCCATGGGGAGCGTGCGCTCCGCGAAGCGCGCCGCCGTCGCCGGAATCACCCGCTGCACCGCCGTGCCCAGCGTAATCGCCACGTCCTCCATCAAGTGGTGCGTGAGGTCGCCCCGTGCGTGCAACTTCAAGTCGAGCCCCGCGTAGCGCGCGAAGGTCGCCAGCATGTGGTCGAAGAACTTGAGCCCCGTGTCCACCTGCGTGGTTCCCTTCCCCAGCGCCAGCTCCACGCGGATCTGCGTCTCCTTCGTCTCTCGAGTGACGGTGGTCATTCCGCGAACTCCCGCGCGACGTCGCGCGCATCCAGCCGTCCCGTGTACAGCGCCATGCCGATGACCGCCCCGTACGCCCCCACCGAGGCCAGCGCCCGCAAGTCCTCCAGCGTCGTCACCCCGCCCGACGCGTAGAGCCGGTGCCGGCTGCGCACCACCACCTCCCGCATCAACGACAGGTCCACGCCTTCGAGCTGCCCCTCTTTGTGGACCGCCGTCACCAGCAGCCCTCCGAGCGGAAGAGGATCCAACGTCGCGAGCACGTCCCCCACCGTCCTGCCACTGCCCGCCGTCCAACCGCGCGTCACCACCTCACGGCCTCGCACGTCGGCGGCCACCACCACGCGCCCGGGAAATCGCCCCGCGACCTCCGCCAGCCACGCCGGGTCCTCGATGGCCCGAGTCCCCACCACCACCGCGGAGGCGCCCCCCTCCAGTAGGGCCTCCACCTTCTCCAGCTCCCTCACGCCACCGCCCACCGTGAAGGTGAGCCCGGGTTCATGCGCGGTGAGCCTCGCCACCGCGTCCGCGTTGGAGCCCCGTCCCAGCGCCGCATCCAGGTCGACGACATGGAACGCGCGGAAGCCGAAGGCACGCCACCGCAGCAGCGCGTCCAGCGGGTCCTTCACTCGCACGCGCTCGTCGTCATATGAGCCTCCGACGAGCTGCACGCAGGCGCCTTCTCGCAGGTCGATGGCCGGAATCGCCCTCATGACGCCACCTCGCGCAAGAAGGCCCGCACGAAGGCCACGCCCGAGGATGAGGACTTCTCGGGGTGGAACTGCACACCCACCACCCGACCGCGCCGAACGACGGCGGGGAACCGGTCCTCTTCGTGAGTCGTCCACCCCGTCACGACGGACACATCCTCCGCGCGGCAGACGAAGCTGTGCGCGTAGTACACGGTGTCCACCCTCGCGCCAGACAACGTGCGGTCGTCGTCCACCTGATTCCAGCCAATCTGCGGTACTCGCCGCGCAGTCAGCCGCGTCACCCGTCCAGCGAAGTAGCCCAGGCCCTGGCCTTCTCCCTCGTCACTCGAATCGAAGAGGAGCTGCATGCCCAGGCAGATGCCCAGGCACGGCAGGCCCCGCTCCAGGGCCGCGCGCATCACCTCGCGCCCGGGAGCCAGTCGCGCCGCCGCGGAACCAAAGGCCCCCACACCGGGCAGCACGAGCACCTCCGTGTCCACCGCCCGCGCAGGGTCCACCTCCACACGGACATCGACTCCCTCCGCCGTGGCCAGCGCCTTGGCCAGCGAGTGGATGTTTCCAGCGCCGTAGTCGAACAAGGTGACTCTCATCGCAAGGACTCCCGCAGCGCCACCAGCGCCGTCTCCAGCAGGGGCCAGGGTGCACTGCCGATTCGGAGCGCATCCCCGACTCCGGTCACCCCCTGGAAGGCCCGCACATTCACGTCGCGCTCCCGCATCCGCTCCGCCACCCCCGGCGCTCCGGGCAGCGGCACCATCAAGAAGTTGCCCTCCGACGGCAGCGGCTTCAGTCCCATCGCCACCAGCTCGCCCCGCAGGCGCTCCCGGTTGGCCACCGCCTCCTCCACCCGCGCGCGCACCCAGCCCGAGTCCTCGCGCAGCGTGGCCACGGCCATCGACTCCGCGAGCGTGGTGAGCTTGTACGGGCCCCGCGCCTTTTCGACCTCGGCCACCAGCTTCGGGTGTCCCACGCCCCAGCCCACGCGCATCCCCGCGAGCCCGAAGGCCTTGGAGAACGTGCGCGTCACCAGCACGTTGGTGCGCGTGAGCGCCAGGTCCATGAAGCCGGGCCCGCGCTCGAAGTCGGCATACGCCTCGTCGATGATGACCAGGCCCGGCGCGCGCTCCACCACGCGCTCCACCGCCGCGCGCGACAGCACCGTGCCCGTGGGATTGTTCGGCGAGCACAGGTAGATGACCTTCGCCTCCGTGGACACCAGCCACTCGGGCTCCACGTCGAAGTCCGCGCGCAGGGGCACCGCCACCGTCCGCAGTCCATTCACCTGCGCGAACAGCGGCATCATCACGAACGTCGGGTCCTGGAACGCGAGCAGCTCGCCAGGCTCCAGGAAGGCGCGCAGGGCGCTGTCGAGGACGTCGTCGGAGCCACACCCCGTCGTCACCCACTCGGGCCCCACGCCGAGCTGCTCGGCCAGGACTCCGCGCAGGTCGGGTGCATAACCCCGGGGATAGCGCGACAGCGACTCCACTGCGGACTCGCGCAGCACTCGCGCCGCCGCGGGCGGCACGCCGAAGAGGTTGGTGTTGTCACTCAAGTCCACCCGGCAGGGCCGCTTCGCCGGTGAATACAGCGGGATGTCCCGGAAGGACGCACGCGAGGGAATCACGCGACCCTCCAGGCCCGCGCGGCGTCCGCGTGCGCGAAGAGTCCCTCGCTGTCCGCCAGCAGGCCCACGTCGTCCGCCAGGGCCTGCGACGCGGCGCGCTCCACGCGCTGGTAGGTGGTCCACCGGTAGAAGTCGAGGAGGTTCAGTCCCGAGTAGGCCCTCGCCAGCCCCGCCGTGGGCAGCACGTGGTTGGAGCCCGTCATGTAGTCGCCGTAGGCCACCGACGAGCGCTCCCCAAGGAACACGGTGCCCGCGTTGCGCACCCGCGCGAGGTCCGCCGAGGGCGCGGCGGTGGCGAGCAGCAGGTGCTCCGGCGCGAAGTCCGCCACGAAGGGCCACGCCTCCTCCAGCGACGTCACGCTCAGCACCGCCCCGCGTGAGCGCAGCGCGGCGGTGACAATCTCTTGCCGCTTCGCCTCCAGCGACAGGCGCCGCACCTGCTCGGAGATGGCCTCTGCCACGCCCTCTCCTCGCGCCACCGTCACGCAGGCCGCGTCCGGGTCGTGCTCCGCCTGCGCCAACATCTCCCTCGCCACCGCGGCAGGGCTCGCCGTCTCGTCCGCGACGACCAGGATTTCGCTCGGCCCCGCCGGTGCCTCGATGGCCACCGCGCCCACCACCTGGAGCTTCGCCTCCGCCACGTACGCATTGCCCGGCCCGACGATGCGGTCCACGCGGGGAACACTCTCCGTCCCGTACGCCATGGCCGCCACCGCGCCCGCTCCACCCAGCGCGAAGACCCGGTCCGCGCCCGCCAGCACCGCCGCCGCCAGCACGCTCGCGTGAGGCAGCCCGTCCGGCCCCGGAGGCGAGCAGACGATGACCTCCCCCACGCCCGCGACCTTCGCCGGCACCACGCCCATCAACACGCTGCTCGGATACACCGCCCTGCCCCCCGGCGCGTACACGCCCACCCGCCCCAGGGGGTCCGGCCTGCGGCCCACGAGCACGCCGGGCTCCGTCTCCACCTCCACCGCGCGAGGCCGCTGCGCTTCGTGCGCCTTCGCGATGTTGCGCGCCGCCCGCGCCAGGGCCCTCGCCAGCGACGGGTCCAACGACTCGAGCGCCTGCTCACAGCGCGCCCGAGGCACCTCCAGTGTGACAAGTTCCGCGCGGTCGAACTGGCGCGCCATCTCGAAGAGCGCCCAGTCCCCATCCAGCCGGACCTTGGCGATGAGCTCCCGCACCCTCGCGGAGATGCGCATGTCCACATCCCCGCCTCGGTCCAACAGCCTGCGCCGGTCCTCCAGGGACAGGCTGGCCAGCGGTCCGCGATAGCGGAGGAACGAAGGAAGCGGCGTCATCACGCCACCAGCCTTTCGATGCGGGTGACGAGGATGCCCTCGGCGCCCAGCGCCTTCAGCGCGTTGACGGTGCGGTAGATGGTCTTCGCCGGCACCACCGCGTGCACCGCGACGAACACCCCTCCGCCCATGACGTCCACCACCGTCGGTCCATTGAGGCCGGGAAGGACCTCCCGGACCTGCGTGAGCGCGTCCCTGGGCACGTTGGCCATCAGATAGCGCTTGCCGCGCGCCGCGAGCACCGAGCCCAACGCCAGCTTCAGCTCGTCCAGTCGCTTGCGCGCCTCCGGGACGTTCGAGTTGCTGGAGACCAGTCGCGCGCTGGACTCCAGCACCGTGGCCACCTCGCGCAGGCCGTTCATCTTCAGCGTGGAGCCCGTGGACGTCAGGTCCACCACCAGGTCCGCGATGCCCAGGTGCGGTGCGATCTCCGCCGCGCCGGAGACGGGGACCACGGTGATGCGCTGCCCCCGCTTCGCGAAGTAGTCCTGCGTCAACCGGGGGAAGCACGACGCCACGCGCATGCCGTCGCGGACATCGTTGGCGTGGGTGATTCCGCTCTCCTCGCGCGCCGCCACGACGAGCCGACACTTGCCGAACTCCAGGTCCATCAGGTGTTCGAGCTCACGCCCCGCCTCGTTCACCAAATCCCATCCCGTGACGCCCGCGTGCGCCGCGCCGTCCGCGACGAACTCCGGGATGTCCTGGGCGCGCACGAAGATGGCCTCGAACTCGCCACCGAGCGACGCGGTGAGTGCGCGCTCTCCTCTGCCGCGCACCTCCAGACCCGCATCGTTGAAAAGCTCACGAACCTCTTCGGAAAGGCGGCCTTTGTTGGGAAGAGCGATCTTCAGCAACATGGGTAGACCTACGGGGGGCTGCGGGGGAATCGAAGGGCCGCGCGGAAACGAAAAAAGGCCCGTCCTGGGGGGGACGGGCCTTCATTCGCTGCGGCAGGTGCCGGGAGGGTGGTGCGTCTAGTGGCTCACCCAGGCATGCGCGTGGCGAACGGTCCCGTCGGGGCCGAGCCGATGATGCGCATGATGGGGATGCACGGAAGAGAGACGCACGGCCCCATGAGTAATGGCAAAGGCCCCTCGCCGTCAACTCGACCTCTCGAACCCATGGTCCAAGTTGCTTGCAAACCCTCGATGGGGCGAGCAGGAAGGAAGCCCATGCGAGTCTCGGACGTCATCATCGTGGGCGGGGGCATCATGGGCTGCGGCATCGCCCTGCGGCTGCGGCAGGCAGGCGCGCGCGTCACCGTGCTGGAGCGCTCCATCCCCGGCGCCGAGGCCAGCAGCGCCGCCGCCGGAATGCTCGCCCCGCAGATGGAGTCCGACGGCCCCGGTCCCTTCCTGGAGCTGTGCCTGCGAAGCCGCGCCCTCTACCCCGCCTTCGCCGAGGAGCTGCGCGAGCTGTCCGGCGTCGACATCGCCTACCGCCCCAGCGGCGTCCTCAAGGTCGCCTTCAGCGATGCGGCGGTGCAGCACGTCGAAGCCACCGTGCTGTGGCAGCGCGGACTGGGCCTGCGCGCGGAGGTGCTCGACGGGGTCCAGGCCCGCGCGCTGGAGCCCCGCCTGTCAGCGAAGGCCGTGGCCGCCGCCCACTTCCCGGATGATCATCAAGTGGACAATCGGCTCCTCGTCCGCGCCTTGACGATGGCCGCCGCGCGCGTGGGCGCCGAGTTCCGAAGCGGCTACGTGCGCGGCATCGTCCACGAAGCGGGCCGCGCGGTGGGCGTGGACCTGGATGGCGAGGTGCTGCGCGCGGATGCCGTGGTGCTCGCCGCGGGCTCGTGGTCGTCCCTTGTCCAGGGCGCGGGCGTGGAGGCGAAGGCCGTGCGTCCCGCGCGCGGGCAGATGATCCAGCTCCAGACGCGCCTGCCGTTGATCCAGCACATCCTCACGTCGGAGAAGGGCTACGTCGTCCCCCGCGCGGACGGTCGCATCATCGCCGGCAGCACCATGGAGATGGTGGGCTTCGACAAGCAGGTGACGGCCGCGGGGCTGGCCCGAATCCTCGACATGACCCTGGAGCTATGTCCGGAGCTGGGATCCGCCCCCATTACAGAGACGTGGGCCGGCTTCCGCCCCTGGACGGAGGACAAGCGGCCCTACCTGGGAGAGGGGCCCACCCCGGGCCTCTTCCTCGCCACCGGACACTTCCGCAACGGCATCCTCCTGGCCCCCATCACCGCGAAGCTCGTCGCCGAGGCCGTCCTCGGAGAGCGGGCCACCCTGGACCTGGCGCCCTTCCGGTACGACCGCGCGGGGGCCAGGGCCCAGGCCTGAAGACTCGACTTCCTCCTCAAAGGCCGTCCACGCCTGCCCGGTCGCCCACCCTCCCAGGGTCGTCTTCCGGACCTGCGCACTGGACTGTCAACCTGCAAGTGGAGGAAGGTGGTAATTTCCCTGACGCATTCGCCATTGAAACCCGGAAACCTTTAGAATCTCCCGCCGTGGAAGCCATCCCCCCTGCCCCACCCCGAATCCTCATCGTCGACGATGACGACTCCGTCCGAGACGTCATCTCGGTCCTCCTGCGTGAAGAGGGCTACAACTGCGTCGTCGCGAGCGGCGCCGAGATGGCGCTGGACGTGGCTGGCGAGGAGGACACCCCGCTCGTCATCAGCGACATGAAGATGCCGGGCAAGGACGGCCTCTGGTTGCTGGAGAACCTGCGAGAGCGACTGCCGGACACGTCCGTCATCATGCTCACCGGCTATGGCGACACGGAGTCCGCGGTGGACTGCCTGCGCCGGGGCGCGGTGGACTACCTGCTCAAGCCACCCAAGCTCACCGACCTCATCCGCGCCATTGAACGCGCGCTCGCCAAGCGCCGCATCGAGATGGCTCGCAAGCGCTACCAGAAGAAGCTGGAGCGCAAGGTTCGCGACCGCACCGCGGAGCTGCGCAGCGCGCTCCACAACATCGCCAACACCTACCAGAACACGCTCCTGGCGCTGGTGGCCGCGCTGGACGCGCGCGAGCACGAGACGAGCGACCACTCGCAGCGCGTGGTCAGCTACACGTCCGCCATCGCCGGGCGCATGGGCATCGGTGGCAAGGAGCTGGAGGAGATTGGCCGCGGCGCGCTCCTTCACGACATCGGCAAGATTGGCGTGCCGGACGCGGTGCTGCTCAAGCCGGGCAAGCTCACCCCCGACGAGTGGCTGGAGATGCGCAAGCATCCGGAGATCGGCTTCCAGATGATCCAAGCCATCCCCTTCCTCTCCACGCCGTCCTCCATCGTCCTGTCGCACCAGGAGCGGTGGGATGGCGCGGGCTACCCGCGCAACCTCCAGCGGCAGGAGATCCACATCGGCGCGCGCATCTTCGCCGTGGCGGACACGCTGGACGCGATGACGAGCGACCGGCCGTACCGCAAGGGCACCTCGTTCGCGAACGCCATCCAGGAGATCCGCCGCTGCGCCAACACCCAGTTCGACCCGGAGGTCGTCCGGGCGTTCCTGGACATCGGCGAGGACGGCCTCATCCGCATCAAGGAGGAGATGGCGCTGCGCAAGCTCAACCTCCCCGTGGCCGAGGCCGAGGCGAACGAGGCCGAGGCGGAGCTGGCGCGTCTGACAGACCTGGACGACGACCCGGAGCCGCCCTCCTCCTCCTCCGTCGCCGCCCCGCGCCCCACTCCGAGCGAGCCCGCCGAGGTGAAGACTCCCGTCATCCGCTCGGCGACGGGCAGCGAGGGCTGAGGCCCTCACGCCGGGGGATTGAGATGAACGTCCCCCCGGCGGCTGTTATGAGGTCAGGCTCCCCGTGACGACGCCCGCCCTCCAGACGGACCCGCTCGCCCCGCCCCTGCTGGATGCGCAGGGGCGCCGGATGACGTACCTGCGGCTGAGCATCACGGACCGCTGCAACTTCCGCTGCGCCTACTGCTCGCCCGCGTCCTGGGGCGGCAAGAAGGACCTGCTCAACGCGGAGGAACTGGGGCGCATCGCCAGCATCTTCGCCGCGCTGGGCATCCGCCGCGTGCGCCTCACCGGGGGCGAGCCACTCCTGCGTCCGGACATCCTGGACATCGCCCGCCGCATCGCCACCCTCCCCGGCGTGCGGCACCTGGCCATCACCACCAACGCCAGCCACCTGGAGGCCCTGGCCAGCCCGCTGCGCGAGGCGGGCGTCAACCAGCTCAACCTCAGCCTGGACACGCTGTCGCCGGAGACCTTCCGCCGCATCTCCAAGCAGGGTGACTTCGACGCCATCCTCCGAGGCATCGACGCGGCGGCGGCCTCGAACTACGCCTCGCTCAAGCTCAACGTCGTGGTGATGCGGGGCGTGAATGACGGCGAGGCCCGCGCGCTGGTGGAGTACGCGCACGCGCGCGGCATCACCCCGCGCTTCATCGAGCTGATGCCCTTTGGCCAGGGCGTCCCGGTGCCCACCGCCGAACTGGTGGAGCGGCTGCGCGCCGAGGGCCTGGACCTCTCCGCCGAGCTGGAGGAGACAGGCGCCGCCGCCGACTCCGTGACGTCCGGGCCCGCCCGCTACTGGAAGGCTCCTGGGGGCCGCGTGGGCTTCATCTCCCCGCTGACCCAGAACTTCTGCGGCGGGTGCAACCGCGTGCGCGTGGCGTCGAATGGCGATTTGCGCAGCTGCCTGGGAGGCCGCGCGCAGGCGCCGCTGCACCAGCTCATCCGCGGCGGAGCCACCGACGTGGAGCTGGCCCGCGCCATCCGCGCCGCCCTGGGCGACAAGCCGGAGGGCCACCGCTTCACCGAGCCGGGCAACAGCGCCACGCTGCTGTCGATGATGGGCATCGGCGGCTGAGAGCCGCGCCTGCGCTGGAAAGACGACGGGCGGGCCCGCGCGCTCACGCAAGGCCCGCCCGAGTGGCTACAGGCTCCCCGAGGGAAGCCAGCGCCGTGCCGACTACTTCACCAACCGGATGGCGAACGGGTACTTGTACAGCTGCCCCTCGTTCGCCTTCAGCCCGGCGAGGATGGAGAACACCAGCGCCACGATGCCGACGATGGGCAGCAGGATGAAGCCGATGCCGACGCACAGGGTGATGGACGCCACCACCGCCGCGATGAAGATGGTGATCTGGAAGTTCAGCGACTCCACCGAGTGCTCGCGAACAAAGGCCGACTCCTTGCCCTTGGTCAGCATCAGCACCAGCGGAACCGCGAAGCCCAGGCCCACGAAGTTGGCCAGGATGGTTCCCATGTGGGCGATGAGCCCCATCGTCTTCTCATCCTGGGTCGGCATCGGCGCGCCGGTGATGTACGAACCCAATTGCTCCCGCGGCGGAGTCTCCATGAAGTATCCCCTCCAGATAATCGAGGGCGCGAACGCCGCGCCCATGCCTGCCTAACATGACATGCACCCACTCTCATTGTCACGTCTTGGACAGGTGATGTAGCGGGTCGTTTGACGCCCTCGATTTCGGGCTGCGTGGCTCAGCGATACAACTCGCTGCCCGCCTTCCGGAATTCCTCACTCTTCTGCTCCATCCCCGAGTCGAGCGCGACGGTGTCAGTGACTCCGGTCTTCGCCGCGTAGTCGCGTACGTCCTGGGTGATTTTCATGGAGCAGAACTGGGGTCCGCACATGGAGCAGAAGTGGGCGACCTTGGCGCCGTCGGCGGGCAGCGTCTCGTCGTGGAAGGCGCGGGCGCGCTCGGGATCCAGGGAGAGGTTGAACTGGTCCTCCCAGCGGAACTCGAAGCGGGCCTTGGACAGCGCGTTGTCGCGGGCCTGAGCGCCTGGATGCCCCTTGGCCAGGTCGGCGGCGTGGGCGGCGATCTTGTACGTGATGACGCCTTCCTTCACGTCGTCGCGGTCCGGCAGCCCCAGGTGCTCCTTGGGCGTCACGTAGCAGAGCATCGCGCAGCCGAACCAGCCGATCATCGCCGCGCCGATGCCGCTGGTGAAGTGGTCATACCCCGGAGCTATGTCCGTGGTGAGGGGCCCCAGCGTGTAGAACGGCGCCTCGTCGCACACGGCGAGCTGCTTCGTCATGTTCTCCTGGATGAGGTGCATGGGGACGTGGCCCGGGCCTTCAATCATCGTCTGCACGTCGTGCTTCCAGGCGATCTTCGTGAGCTCGCCCAGCGTCTCCAGCTCGCCGAACTGCGCCGCGTCGTTCGCGTCGGCGATGGAGCCCGGCCGCAGCCCGTCACCCAGGCTGAAGCTGACGTCGTACGCCTTCATGATCTCGCAGATGTCCTCGAAGTGCGTGTAGAGGAAGTTCTCCTGGTGGTGGGCCAGGCACCACTTCGCGAGGATGGAGCCGCCCCGGCTGACGATGCCGGTGAGGCGCTTCGCGGTGAGCGGCACGTAGCGCAGCAGCACGCCGGCGTGGATGGTGAAGTAGTCCACGCCCTGCTCGGCCTGCTCGATGAGCGTGTCGCGGTAGATCTCCCACGTGAGGTCCTCCGCCTTGCCGCCCACCTTCTCCAGCGCCTGGTAGATGGGCACCGTGCCGATGGGCACCGGCGCGTTGCGGAGAATCCACTCGCGCGTCTCGTGGATGTTCCGGCCGGTGGACAGGTCCATCACCGTGTCCGCGCCCCAGCGGATGGACCAGACCATCTTCTCCACCTCCTCCTCGATGGAGGAGGACACGGCGGAGTTGCCGATGTTCGCGTTGATCTTCACCAGGAAGTTGCGGCCGATGATCATCGGCTCCAGCTCCGGGTGGTTGATGTTCGCGGGGATGATGGCGCGGCCCCGGGCAATCTCCTCGCGTACGAACTCCGGGGTGATGACGCGGGGGATGGACGCGCCCCAGGAGTGGCCCGCGTGCTGCGCGGACAGGGACGCGTCCATGCGCAGGTTCTCTCGCAGCGCCACGTACTCCATCTCCGGGGTGATGATGCCGCGCCGGGCGTAGTGCAACTGGGTGACGTTCTGGCCCTGACGCGCCACGCGCGGCTTGCGACGGTGGCCGAAGCGCAGCCCCGCCAGCCGGGGGTCCGCCTCGCGCTCCTTGCCGTACTGGGAGGTGATGCCCGACAGCTCCTGCGTGTCCTCGCGGCGCAGCACCCAGGGCTCGCGCGTGGCGGGCAGGCCCCGGCGCAGGTCGATGTCCCGCTCCGGGTCCGTGTACGGACCGCTGGAGTCATAGACGAGCACGGGGGGATTCTCCGTCACCCGGGCCTCCGGGCCCGGTCCGTGTCGGGTGGGCGTCTGACTGATTTCGCGCACGGGGACGCGCAAGTCGGGGTGCAGCTCCCCACTCACGAACACCTTGCGAGACGCTGGCAATGGGCCCTGGCTGATGCCTTCGAGCACCTTGCCATCGACCTTGAGGCTTCTGGACGCTCCGCTCATCTCTCTCTCCTCGAGGACGGGCGGGAAGGCAGACGGAAGCCCCAGAGGGGTTCCGGGCCGCTTCCCTCCGCCGGTATGACCCGGTTCAGGTTCCAAGGGTTGGCCGCGCCACGCGGCCGTCTCAGCCCCTTACGAGGGGCACCCCTAGCGACTGGGTGAGCATCTAGCGCACACAGGGACGGGCTTCAACCCACCCGGAAGCCAGGGCCCGAAGCGCTCCAGTGAACATCCCGCGCGCAAGGAATGCGGGACACCCCATGTCGGCGCAAAGGTTGCGCGTCCGGGGCGCGGGAATCGCCGTGGCCCGAGGGAAGCCGGGCTGGCCTCCGCCGTGCAATGGCCTCCCGGAGAATTCAATCCAGGACCGGGAGAGCACCACACATGAAGATCGTCGGCGAACTGATGACCCGTGAGGTGGTCACGCTCAAGGAGACGCAGAACCTGGGCAAGGCGGAGGAGCTGCTGCGCCTGCACCGCATCCGGCACCTGCCCGTCCTCCGGCAGGGAAAGCTCGTGGGCCTCATCACCCACCGTGACCTGCTCCGCGCCGCGGCCACGCACGCGTCGGACCCGGCGGCGCAGCCGCTGTGGGCCGCCGACATCATGACCCGCGACGTGACGACGGTGACGCCCGAGGCGTCCCTGCGTGAGGCGGTGGAGATGATGCTGCGCAACAAGTTCGGCTGCCTTCCCGTCGTCGGGCAGGACGGCACGCTGCTCGGAATCATCACCGAGGCGGACCTCGTGCGCTACGCGCAGCACCTCATCGAGGACAAGGACCGCCGCGAGCTGGCGAAGGAATTCAACGCCTGAGGTCTCCCTGAGGGTGACAGCGGCGAGCGCCCGTCCCCTGTCACTCCCTCCCTGCCCTCCTTGACGGTCCGCCCGGCATGACTTCCCCTCTCGCCTCGACCCGCGAAGACGCAGAGGCCCTGCTCCCCTCGCCTCCCCAGGCGATTGCTCCGCCCTCGTCGCCACGTCGTTGGACGCGGCCCGTGCTGGCGCTGGTGGGGCTCGGCGCGGTGGCGGGGCTCGCGGGGTTTGGTGTGCAAGGTGACGTCGCGTCGCGCACGGTGCTCGTGGCCGGCGTGTGCCTGGTGCTGTGGCT